>VMBT01000008.1_pt1 | contig 162678 bp, 147 predicted proteins | sample 4404301 | NCBI WGS metagenome assembly VMBT01 (sample SAMN12238535, study PRJNA552566) | marine metagenome | isolation source: Coastal seawater | place: USA: coastal Georgia, Sapelo Island | collected 2008-08/2009-08 | reverse complement strand
ACTGGTAATTGTGCTAAAACACCTTTCCAAAATTCACGCCAGTTTTCTTCCATATAATGTACCATTAATTTTACAGCTCGAAATTTGGAGCATTAGCGGTTTATTTCAGGATTTGAAACTAATTAATTTTTTTTAATGAAAAGACTTCCAAAATAATGAAATATGACTACATATTTATTAAGTTGCGAATAATTCGCATTTGCAAAAGGCTACTTATGATACGTTTTTTACTGTTTTTTTTCTTTTTTTTCAATTCGGCATTAGCTTTCGCTGATGAAAAGTTGAAAGTGGTAACAACCTTTACAGTTATTGCTGATATTGCGCGAAATGTGGCTGGAGATGCAGCAGAAGTAGTTTCTATTACCAAACCTGGTGCTGAGATACATGGCTATCAACCAACGCCTAAAGATTTGGTCAAAGCTTACGACGCAGATTTAATTCTGTGGAATGGGCTCAACCTTGAGCTTTGGTTCGAGAAGTTTATTTCTCAACTTGGAGATGCGCGTTATTATACTGTATCAGAGGGAATTGAGCCTTTAGAAATAGCCGAGGGTGCATATCTAGGACTACCAAACCCACATGCCTGGATGGGAGTAAACTCTGCTTTTGTATATATTGATAATATACAAAGAGCTCTTGCAAAAGAAGACCCGGAAAATGCTGAAATATACAAACTTAATGCCAGCTTGTATAAAAAGAAAATAAACGAAGTTATTAGACCGCTTATTTCACAATTGGATCAAATTCCTTTGGATAAAAGATGGTTGGTAACATGTGAAGGGGCATTCAGTTATTTTGCAAAAGATTTTGGTTTGAAAGAGTTGTACCTTTGGCCGATGAACTCTGAACAAGTCGGAACGCCAAAGCAAATCCAAAAAGTAGTAGATGGAGTTCGTGAAAATAATATACCTGTTATTTTCTGTGAAAGCACAGTGAATACAAGACCTGCTAAGAGGGTAGCGCAGGATACAGGAGTGGCTTATGGTGGCGAACTTTATGTCGATAGTCTTAGTGAAAGTGATGGGAAAGTGCCGACTTTTATTGATCTTCTGAAAGTTACATCGACAACAGTGATAAATGGAATAGTGGATAACCTGTAGTATTTTAATCATGGGAATAGATCAAAATTTGAATTCACAGAAGAACATTATCGTTGAAGATTTAACAGTCACATATCGCAATGGCCACACCGCGCTGAGATCAGCAAGCTTTAAAATACCTGAGGGGAGTATTGCGGCTTTGGTCGGAGTAAATGGTGCTGGTAAGTCTACTTTATTTAAGGCTCTAATGGGTTTTATTCCAAGTGCTAGAGGAAAAATATCTCTACTTGGTTACTCTGTAAAAGACGCCCTCAAGAATAATCTAATTGCATACGTACCTCAATCAGAAGAAGTGGATTGGGATTTTCCCGTTTTGGTTAAAGATGTTGTTTTAATGGGCCGTTATGGAAAGATGGGCTTGATGCGTAGGGCCAGGGCAGAGGACCTTGCAATCGTTCATAAATCCTTGGAACGCGTAGGAATGCTTGACTTTGAAGACAGACAGATAGGTGAATTGTCTGGTGGGCAACGTAAACGTGTATTTCTAGCAAGAGCATTAGCACAAGAGGGAAAAGTTATTCTTTTAGATGAACCTTTCACAGGCGTTGATGTGAAAACAGAAGAACAAATTATAAGTTTGCTTAAAGATTTAAAAAAGGAAGGTCACATTATGCTTGTTTCAACACATAATTTAGGCTCAGTTCCAGAGTTTTGTGACCGCACTGTCCTTGTAAAAGGAACCGTTATTTCACACGGATTAACAGAGGATGTTTTTACAAATTTAAATTTAGAAAAGGCATTTGGCGGTGTTTTGCGTCGTTTTACTCTGGGTGGTTCGGATCTGCATGATGATAGCGACCAAAGGGAAGTAACAATTCTCACAGATGATGAACGACCATTTGTCCAATATGGAGAGCCAAAGAAATCAGTGACCAAAAGAAATAAAATAGATGATTGATACTTTACTTGAACCTTTTTCCTACGGTTACATGACTTCAGCGATTTTGGTGTCTACTATAGTTGGAGGTTTGTGTGCATTTCTTTCTGCTTATCTCATGCTTAAAGGGTGGTCTTTAATTGGTGATGCTTTAGCACATTCCGTTGTTCCAGGTGTTGCAGGAGCATATTTGTTAGGCTTACCTTTTGCTATTGGGGCATTTATTTCCGGAGGGCTTGCTGCCTCTTTAATGCTATTTCTCAGTGAGCGATCCGGATTAAAGACTGATGTCGTAATTGGCATAATTTTCACAGCATTTTTTGGAGCGGGGCTGTTCGTCGTATCACTTTATCCAATGTCTATATCTATAGAAACGATCATCATGGGTAATATTTTGGCAATATCATATTCCGATATGCTTCAGTTATTAATTATTGGTTCCATATCACTTGTGATTTTGTTCCTTAAATGGCGAGATTTAATGGTCGTTTTCTTTGATGAATCTCATGCTCGAACAGTTGGCTTAAGTCCGTCTAGATTAAAAATTGTTTTTTTTACTTTGTTATCAGCATCCATAGTCGCTGCATTGCAAACTGTCGGTGCGTTCTTAGTAATTGCGATGGTCGTTACGCCTGGAGCAACTGCGTATTTAATCTGTGACCGGTTTCCAAAGTTAATACTTTTGTCAGTCTTAATAGGATCAGGTACGTGTTTTATCGGAGCCTATTTGAGCTTTTTTATTGATGGTGCAACTGGTGGAATAATTGTAGTTCTGCAGACTATCGTTTTTTTGGGGGTCTTTATGACAGCTCCCAAATATGGATACATCTCCGCTCGTTTAAAAATAAGGCAAGCAAATAAAAGGATTGAAAATGGCTTTTGAAGAATTTTTTATGCCTTTCCAGTTTATATTTATGCAAAAAGCCTTTTTGATTGCGATTATTTTATCTTTTCCGACAGCGATTTTATCATGTTTCTTAGTTATTAAGGGCTGGGCCTTAATGGGCGATGCTATATCTCATGCTGTTTTACCTGGTATTGTTATTGCCTATATTGTGGGAATTCCTTTACTTATAGGAGCTTTCATAGCGGGTATGTTGTGTGCTTGGGGAACGGGTTTCTTTTCTGACAACAGTAGAATTAAAGAAGATACGATTATGGGCATAATTTTCTCAGGTATGTTTGGTCTTGGAATAGTCTTGTTTGTTGCATTTGATACAACAGCCCATCTAGAACACATTCTTTTTGGTAATATTTTAGGTATTGATAAATCAGACATTTTAACTGCCCTAATAATAACTTTCATAATTATCTTGTTTTTTGCTATCTTTTGGCGTGATTTAATGTTGCTAAGCTTCGATCCAATTCAAGCCAAAGCGTTAGCTCTTCCAACTGGTTTCCTGCATTATGGATTGTTAGCGGCATTATCATTAGTAATAATAGCAACGTTAAAGGCTGTGGGGTTAATATTAGCGATTGGATTATTTATCATTCCAGGAGCAATCGCGTTTTTGTTGTCTAAAAGACTTAGTTCGATGCTAATTATTTCTGTTTTTGTCAATATTTGTGCGATGATACTTGGTTTATATTTAAGTTTTTATATTGATAGTGCTCCGGCTCCAACTATCATTATTGTGCTTACGGGCATGTTTTTTTTGGTATTTTTAAGAAAAAATTTTATCGATAAGAAGAATGTCAATATTTTTATAAGTGGTGCAAAATGAAAAAAAGAAGGTTGTTACAATCAGGGAAGTTAGTATCTGAAATTGGGTTAGGCTGTATGAGCTTTGCTGGATTTTACGGTCCTACAGACGAAAAGGAGGCTCACGATACGTTAAAAACAGCTTTGGACTGTGGGATAGATTTTTTGGATACTGCCAACGTCTATGGCATGGGTGTTTCTGAAAAAATGATTGGTAATTACATTAAAAATAATGGGAACCCATTTGTTATTGCTACAAAGGCCTCTATTTCTCGTGATCCTGAAACTCAAGAGCGTACTTTTGATAATTCATCGCAGCATTTAGAGACAGAATTGAATAAGTCACTAGAACGTTTGGGTGTTGATTACGTTGACTTATTTTATATTCACCGTCGTGACCCAAGAATTCCTATCGAAGACGTTATGGAAACACTCCTCAAATTTAAAAAAGAAGGAAAAATTGGTGGGATAGGGTTTTCAGAGATTTCTCCCAGCAGTTTGCGTCGAGCTTCAGAAGTTGGACTTGTGGACGCCGTACAGAGTGAATATTCTCTTTGGACGCGATCGGCTGAATTAGGATTAATCCAAACCTGCCAGGAGCTAGGCGTAAGTTTTATTCCGTTTTCACCTCTAGGGCGTGGAATTTTTTCAACAACACCACCAGATCCCTCTACTTTTGGTGAGCTTGATTTTCGAAAAGGTAATCCTCGGTTCTTACAGCCAAATTTTAATCAAAACTTGAATTTGCTTAAGCCTTTTAAACAACTTTGTGCCGATTTAAATGTTTCACCTTCAACGATGGCTATTGCGTGGACATTAAACCAAGGTGAGCATCTACTTCCAATTCCCGGAACTCGTTCCCGAGGGCATTTGATGGAATTAGCTTTGGGTAGCCAATTCAATCTTACTAAAGAGATTTCTGATCAAATTGACCGTCTTCTTCCCATTGGCTGGGCTCATGGAGAACGATACTCAGATGTTCAATGGGTTGGAATTGAAAAGTTTTGCTAAAACTTACTTGCATTAAACAAAACGATTTACATAGTTCTCTAATGCTTCCTGCTTTCCTGATTTAGGTCTTGGGTTAATAGAATTCTCTATAACTTTTGTTGTGATGGTAGCCAAATCGCTATTTAGCATATTCTGTGCTTCTTGATGTTCCCAACCTCCATACCTTTCTTGAAGGGCCTGTTCCAAATATCCATCTTCAACCATCGCGGCAGCAGCTTTGAAACCTCTTGCACAAACATCCATCGCTCCAACGTGAGCAGCAATTAGATCTTCAGCATCAATTGATTGCCTTCTGAGTTTTGCATCAAAATTTGTTCCGCCAGACTGAAAACCACCTCCTTTTATGATGTGGTAGTAAGCTAGTGCAACCTCAGGAGTATTGTTTGGAAATTGATCAGTATCCCAGCCCGATTGGTAATCATTTCTATTCATATCGATTGAACCAAGCATACCTTCTGAAACAGCCAATGCAATTTCGTGTTCAAAGGAATGGCCGGCCAAAATAGCATGCCCTTGTTCAATATTTATTTTAACATCATTTTCCAAATTATATTTTCGCAGAAAACCGATGCAGGTTGCTACATCAAAATCATACTGATGTTTTGACGGTTCTTGTGGTTTTGGCTCAACAAGTATCATACCTGGAAATCCAATTTTGTGCTTATAATCGACTACCATCGATAAAAATCGGCCCATCTGATCTAGCTCTTTTTCTAAATCTGTGTTGAGTAATGTTTCATACCCTTCTCTTCCTCCCCATAAAACATAGTTTTCACCGCCTAGTTTATGGGTAACATCTATGCAGCTTTTAACTGTCGCTGCGGCAAATGCAAAAACGTCAGGATCTGGATTGGTGGACGCTCCAGCCATCCACCTCCGATGACTGAACATATTAGCTGTCCCCCAAAGTAATTTTGTTTTTTGATTTTTCATTTTATCTAAAAAGTAATCGGTAATTTCATTAAGCGTTGCTAAATTATCTGGGAAATTACCTTGATCTGGACGAACATCAGCATCATGGAAACAAAAGTAGGGTTGTCCAAGAATTGAAAACATATCAAAAGCCACATCAGCCTTTAGATAAGCGTTTTCCATATTGTCTTGTGGGTGCCATGGTCTTTCAAAAGTAAGGCCACCAAATGGATCTCCTCCCTCCCAAGCAAAACTATGCCAATAAGCTACAGCAAAGCGAAGATGCTCTTCTAAACGTTTGCCCAGTACAATTTCGTCTGGATTGTAGTGGCGAAATGCTAAGCTTGAGTTGCTTTCAGATCCCTCATATTGAATTGGCTTTAGGTCTTTAAAAAAATCATGGGTCATTGAAGTCCTCTCAAGTTTGAATGGCCTTGTGTAAATTTTTGATAAGCAGTTTTATAGAGATTGACGTATCGTTGATCAGGAATAATCTTTTTTTCAATTTCAGGCTTAGACATAATGTTTTCAATAGGTTCTTTTATTATGGATGAGATAGCTAACCTGGCTGCTCCCAAAGCTGCTCCAAATTCTCCGCTCTTTGGTTTCTCTAATTCTATGTTGAGAACATTTGAGAGTGTCTGGAGCCAAAATTGAGAAGCGCTTCCCCCACCTATCACTAACAAAGAGGACGGTGATGCTCCGGTTTCTCTTATTGCCTCTAGGCAATCCCTGAGAGCAAAACATACACCCTCCATAACAGCCTGAGTTAATTTTTTCAGATCGGAGGTTTGCCCTAGGCCTGAAAAACCTGCGCGTATGTGAGGATCATTTAGAGGCGTACGTTCGCCTGACAAATATGGGAAAAATCTTTCATTTGCAGGTCCTGATGGTTGATCTGGGAGTAATTGATCTAGTTCCACAGCTGACTTGCCTGATATCTTGGAAAGCCAGTTTATACTGTCCGTTGCAGATAAAATAACTCCCATTTGATACCATTTTTGGGGAATAGCGTGGCAGAATGTATGAACTGCGGCATCTGTAAACGGATTACACTGGTCTCTACTTAGCAACAAAACACCAGATGTTCCTAAAGACACAAAGCCGTCTCCTTCATTAATGGCGCCTACACCACAAGCAGCTGCAGCATTATCACCGGCACCTCCCACGATTTTAACATCTTTGGGAAAGCCAAACTCAGTGGTCAGATCAGCTCGCATTTGTCCCGCAACTTGATTACCCTCAACTAACTTTGGCATTTGCTCCATTTTCATATCACTGATTGAAATCAAATGTTTTGACCATTTCCTTTTTTTTATGTCGAGCCAACTAGTTCCAGCACTATCTGACATGTCTGCAAAAGGGGCTCCGATTAGCCACGTATTTAAAAAACCCGATGGCAAAACGACAGTTTCAACTCTTTCAAACAATTCTGGTTCATTATTTTTCACCCATAAAAGTTTAGGAGCTGTGAATCCTGGGAAAACAATATTTCCTGATAATTCTCGGACGTGTTCTTGGCTATCTAAGCTCTCGGCCTCCATGTGAGATCGAGTATCATTCCAAAGTATGCAGGGTCGCATTGGTTTTTGCAATTTATCCAGTAAAACCGCCCCGTGCATGTGACCTGCCACACCTATACTTCGCAATTTTGATATTTCATTGGGAAAATTTGTTTGCAGTTCTTTGAAAACAAGTTTGCAGGCCTTAATCCAATCTTCTGGATCTTGTTCGCTCCAACCAGGGTTTTTATTTGTTACTGTGTATTTAGCTTCAGAGCTTGCAACAAAACTACCATACTGGTCGACTAAAATAGCTCTAAGGCCGGAAGTCCCCAAGTCAATCCCAATAAAATACAAACAAGCCCCCTGAGAATTAATTATTATGAGCGGTTTTTCTATGCATCTGTGAGGCTAATAGGTTGTGTGGCCAATGCAAGAGCTATAAGGTGCGAAGTTAAAGAAAATTTTTAAATGAAAATATATGTCCGAGATTTCAACGCAAGCTGTTTTTGATGAAAATCAATTTCACTTTTTTAACTCAGAAAAATCTCTTGTATAGTCGTGATCTTCAAGTTCTATAAAGGTTATTACTTTTTTAATGATTTATAACTTGATGCCATGTTCGCATCTATTTTATATGAATTACATTCATGTAAAATAGATAAGGTTATTAGTTTCATATGAAAATGCATATTGAGTTTCGCCATCTCAGAACTATACGAGCTATACATGATGCGGGTGGGGTGGCGCGTGCCGCAGACTTATTAAATATTACTCAGTCCGCTTTGAGTCACCAAATTAAGGGATTAGAAGAACAAACTGGTGTTGAGCTTTTTATAAGAAAATCTAAACCAATTCGTTTATCTGTCGCGGGCCAAAGGCTGCTTAAACTTGCCAATAAAATTCTGCCAGAAATCGATGCTTTACAATCTGAATTTGACGATCTGAGGGCCGGCAAATCGGGACGGCTTCACATAGCGATTGAATGTCATGCATGTTTTGAGTGGTTATTTCCTGTTTTAGAAAAGTTTAGGCAAAAATGGCCAGACGTCGATATTGACATTAAACCAGGCTTAGCATTTGAAGCTCTTCCCGCATTACAAAAAGAAAATGTAGATTTAGTAATTTCATCTGACCCGGAAAAATTATCGGGAATTACTTTCACGCATTTATTTGATTACAAATCGGTATTTGTTGCGTCGGCTAAACATCCCTTTTCGAAGAAGAAATGGATAGAAGCTTCAGACTTTGCTACAGAGACGCTGATAACTTATCCAGTAGATAGAACGAGGCTTGATGTTTTTTCGCAGCTACTCATTCCAAACAAAATTGAGCCGGCACAGATTAGGCAAGCAGACTTAACTTCTATAATACTTCTGTTAGTCGCGTCAGATCGAGGGGTAACCGTTTTGCCAGATTGGGTTGTTTCTGAAATTAAAAACAACTCTGACTATACTGTGAAACCGCTTAAAAAAACCGGAGTTCAACGTGGCCTGTTCGCGGCAACGCGAACAGAATGTTTAGATAAACCTTTTATGCGTAATCTGATTGATCTTGCGGGCCAAGAAGCGGGCAGATTACAAAAAGATTAGACAGCCTTCAAATCACCAGCCATTTGACGACCATCACGACCTTCTTGCAATTCATAAGTAACCTTTTGGTTATCTTCCAAACCTGCTAATCCAGAAGCTTCAACAGCTGAAATATGAACAAAAACGTCTTTGCCGCCATCTTCCGGTTCAATAAAGCCGAACCCTTTTTTGGTATTAAACCATTTCACGGTGCCATTGGGCATTTCCGCGTCTCCTTATACTAAATTTCCCCCATTATTTGGGGTTGTCACTACCGTAATTGACATGTAACTTTTTCGGCTACTAACCCAATTCTGACTGTAACACTTTAATAAGATGGTTTAAAATTCAAAAATTCAAGAGAATAATTTCACTTAAGCAAATAAAAGAATGAATTGATTTATGATTTTTTATGGATTGAAAAATTGTGATGCGTGTAAATTGCTTTTAAAATCACAACCACACTTCAAATTGATTGATGTAAGCCTTACGCCAGTTCCCGATGATATTTTAATGGAAGCAATAGCTAAGTTTGGCGATACAATTGTCAATAAAAGGTCAACTACCTGGCGATCTTTAGACTCCAAAACTAGAGAAAAGAAACCTGAAGAAATTATCAAGCTCCACCCTAAAGTCATGAAGCGACCGCTGATTAAACTTGAGACTGGTGAACTTACTTTAGGTTTTCAAGAAAAAAACAAATAGTCAGGATTATTATTTTTGTTGATCGGGAGACTTAGCTTCTTCTGTCAATTGTTCTAAAATCTTATCTAACTGTTCAATCGTTGTTTGCTTTTCACCAAGTCTTCTAACCGACACAGTGTTATTGGAAATTTCTTTCATACCGCATGCCAAAATTACAGGAATTTTACTAACGGAATGCTCTCGTACTTTGTAATTGATTTTCTCATTTCGCAAATCTGTCTCAGCACGTATCCCTTTTGCTTTCAAGGCATTTACCACATTCTCACAATAATCGTTTGCATCAGATACAATTGCTGCAACAACAACTTGCCTAGGTGCGAGCCAAAAAGGTAAGCGACCTGCGAAGTTTTCAATTAATATGCCGATAAAGCGTTCAAATGAACCTAAGCAAGCTCTGTGAAGCATGACTGGACGGTATTTATTTCCATCTTCGCCCACATAATTTGCATCTAATCGGTCTGGTAAAACAAAATCAACTTGAAGAGTGCCACATTGCCAATCCCTACCAATCGCATCTGTTAGTACAAACTCCAGTTTTGGACCGTAAAAAGCTCCTTCTCCTGGGTTTATTTCAAAATCATAACCAGCAGCTATGGTGGCCGATTTTAAAGCATCCTCTGCCTTGTCCCAAACGTCATCACTTCCTGAACGTTTTTCTGGTCTGTCTGAAAATTTTATAGAGAATTTTTCAAAGCCTAGATCCTTATAGACGTCAGATAGAAAGTTGATAAACTTTTTGGTTTCCGATTCAATTTGATCTTCGCGGCAAAAAATATGAGCATCGTCTTGTGTGAAGCCTCTTACCCGCATTACGCCGTGTAATGCTCCTGAAGGTTCATAACGATTACAACTGCCAAATTCAGCCATTCTTAGCGGCAAATCACGATAAGACTTTAGCCCTTGATTATAAACTTGGACATGGCAAGGGCAATTCATTGGTTTCAAAGCGTTCACTGCTTTTTCCCTCGCATGTTCCTCATCCACCTCGACGATAAACATGTTCTCTTGATATTTTTCCCAATGGCCGGAAGCTTCCCATAATTTTCTGTCAACTAGTTGTGGTGTGTTGACCTCTACATAACCGTCCAACTCCTGTTTGCGGCGCATATAGTCTTGCAGAGTTGTATAAATTTTCCAACCGTTGGGATGCCAAAATATTTGCCCAGGAGCTTCTTCTTGCATGTGGAACAATTTCATCTCTCGACCGAGTTTTCGATGGTCTCTTTTAGCCGCTTCTTCAAGCATATTGAGATGACTTTTTAACTGTTCTTTATTTAAAAAGGCACAACCGTAAATTCTCTGTAACTGCTCTCTGTTGCTATCACCTCTCCAATATGCTCCGGCTACATGCATTAACTTAAACCCATCTGCTGGAACTTGTCCCGTATGCTGAAAATGAGGGCCACGGCATAGGTCTTGCCAGTAGCCATGCCAATACATTCGTATTGGTTCGTTACCTGGGATTGACTCAATCAATTCAATTTTGAAAGGTTCATTGTTTTTTTTGTAATAATCAATTGCTTCCTGACGACTCCAAACTTCCGTTTTGACAGGATCTCTAGCGTTAATTATTTCTTTCATTTTCTTTTCGATAAGAATTAAATCATCTGTGGTAAAAGGATCTTTTCTATCAAAATCGTAATACCAGCCATCTCGAATGACGGGTCCTATGGTTACTTTCACATCGGACCATATTTCTTGCACAGCACGTGCCATGATGTGAGCGAGGTCGTGCCTGACCAATTCTAGAGCAGGCTCTGTGTCTTTAATTGTATTGATAGCGATTTCGGCGTCTTCTTCGATTGGCCATGATAGATCAAAGTGCTGCCCATTTACCGAGGAGCTTATAGCTTTTTTTGCTAGAGAGGGCGCAATAGAGGTTGCAACTTCTTGGGAGGTAATACCTTTGTCAAATTTCTTTTGATTGCCGTCAGGAAAGGTGAGAGTTATTTGGCTCATCATTGGTGTCCTCATCATTTTGGCGCCTACGAAACGCCCGGTTGTGGGTTTGCTTTGAGTTGCTTTTGAATGGCTAGGGTGTTTTCGTCAACCCTTAATAATTTTTGGCTTGTTGAGCGCTGGTTATTTTCATTTAAAATCGTATATGTAAAAGTCCGTGTATTACTTCTTTGAAATTTTATGATTTAAAAAATTAAAAGGCAAAAATGACAGAATTCTTTACGACCCATACCGGCCAGCAACTAGCATATTCTTTTACTAATGGTGTAGGGCCAACTGTAATTTTCCTAGGTGGCTTTAAGTCAGATATGGAAGGCTCAAAGGCAATATTTCTAGAAAATTGGGCACAAAGAAGAAAAAGGTCTTTCTTAAGATTTGATTATTCAGGTCATGGCCAGTCCACTGGTGATTTCCTTAAGCTTGGAATTGGAGATTGGCTTAATGACGCTAGGCAAATAATTGAATTAATTGACAATAATGAAGTAATTTTGGTTGGATCTTCGATGGGTGGTTGGATTTCACTCTTATTAAGCCGTGAGCTTGGTAGAAGATTAAAAGGTGTAATTACAATTGCCGCAGCACCTGACTTTACTGAAGATAGCATGTGGAAGAATTTTACTGACGATCAAAAAAAAGAATTGCTAGACAAAGGTATCATTTACTTACCATCAGATTATGGTGAACCTTATCCGATCACATGCTATCTCATTGAAAATGGGCGGCAAAATTTAGTTATGCGTGAACCCTTAAATTTACATTGTCCAGTTAGGCTTATGCAAGGAACAGACGATACAGCAGTTACGCGCGAAACAGCTCTAAAATTATTCGACCATATAGATGCGGATGACCTATCACTTTATTTCAAACGAGGGGCTGACCACTCATTTTCTGATCAAGAATGCCTGGAAATTATTGAAAAAAATATAGAAACTTTGCTGGAATTAAATTGATTTTTCTAATTGCTTTAACCTGCGTGCTGATTGCGCTGCTTTTTGGAAAGCGTGAACCGGTTGACTTAGTCTTGCCAGACATATCAATCGAAACAAGTGTAGATCAATATTTAGAAATGCAAGAAAGTAACGTAGCTGGCGTACAACCTTGGGCTAGAAAAGAAGTCATTTGGGCCAACAAAAAAGAAGAAAAAACAAAATTTTCGATCATTTTTTTACACGGGTTTTCAGCCTCTAAGTTAGAGCTAGCACCATTTCCCAATGCTATCGCACAACGGCTTAATGCCAATATATACAACGCTCGCTTAGCCGGTCACGGGTGCGGGGGTGAAGCGCTTGGGCGGGTGGCAGCGAAAGATTGGATTTTTGATTTGTCAGAAGCTTTAGAAATTGGCAGGCAAATAGGTGAGGAAATTATTATAATTGGCTCATCAACAGGCGGGACGTTGGCGGCTCTAGGAGCATCTGAAAATAACGTTTCGGGCATTATTTTTGTTTCACCTAATTTTAAGGTGCGGTATCGATCTTTTCAAACCTTTACACTCGGTTTTGCACGATTTTGGGTTCCTCTTATTTTAGGAAAATATCGTAATGTGAAAGCTAGATCAAAGGAGCATTTGATATATTGGACGACTCATTATCCAACCGTGGCTCTGATAACTTTGGCCGCACTTGTAAAAAAAGTTGTAAGTCTCAATTTTAGTAAAAAAGTTTGTCCTGCTTTGTTTATTATTTCACAAGATGATAAAGTTGTGGATGCAAAGAAAACTTTGCAGATTGAAAAAAAATGGGGAGGAAAATCATCAGTATATTTGGTTCATTGTGGTCCAAATGATGATCCCAATTCACATGTGATTGCAGGCGATATAATGTCCCCAAGTCAAACTAATGAACTGGTTGAGACATCGCTTGCCTGGATTAAATCTTTATGATGAAGTAATGGTATTTAATTCTAATAGGCTCAAAAAATGTTACCCAAAACACCTTCGTCTCGCTTAGATGGAAAATGCGCAATCGTCACAGGGGGATCTCGTGGTATTGGCCTTGGCTGTGCGGTTGCTCTGGCAGAACAGGGCGCACATGTTGTAATTGTTGCACGTTCAAAAAACCAAGTGTTCGATACAGTAAATGAAATGAAGTCTGAAGGATTTTCAGTATCGGGAGTCCCAATGGACATTTCAAAAATTGATAATGTAAAGCGTTTGATGAATGACTTTTCTGAAATTGATATCTTAGTGAACTCGGCTGGTATAGCTCGGCACACTCCCACCGTTGAAACAACAGAAGTCGATTATGATGATGTGATGGCTGTAAACGTGAAATCCGCTTATTTTTTGGCACAATCTGCTGCAAAAAAAATGATTGAAAAAGGTGTTGGGGGATCAATAATTCAAATTAGTAGCCAAATGGCTCATGTTGGTGGAATTGATAGAGCAGTATACTGTGGAACAAAGCATGCAATTGAAGGTATCAATAAATCAATGGCGATGGAGTTTGGCCCTCATAAAATAAGAGTTAATTCCATTTGTCCTACCTTTATAAGAACACCTTTTACAGAGGCTACTTTCAAAGACCCTGAGAAAGTGAAGTGGATAGAGTCCAAAATTAAAATGGGAAGAGTAGGTGAAGTCGAAGATATTATGGGAGCTGTTAAATTTTTAGCTTCTGACGCGTCAGCGATGGTCACCGGATCGTCTATATTAATAGATGGCGGTTGGACAGCAGGCTAGCCATAGGATATTTTTAAACTATAAGCCGTGTGCTTAAACATTAACTTATAATTCATATTTCCTATGAGTTAATTCGTCCTAAAAATTCCTCAATTTTAGAAGTAATTTTCTTCGAAGTTGGCTTGGTAATTGAATTATATGTCTCAGCGACGTTTCCTTCGGGATCGAGTAATACTTTATAAAAATTCCAGCGTGGCGTGAACCCATGTTCTTCTCTTATCCATTGAAAAAAGGGATGCGCCGTTGACCCTTTGACAGATGTGATCGTTGTCATAGGAAGGGTAAGATTATAATTTATTTCACAGAAATCCTGAACTGCTGCGTCTGTTTTAAGTTCTTGGTTGAAATCGTTAGAAGGCACAGTGATAACAACTAGACCTTTTTCAGCATATTTATCATGTAATTTTTGTAATCCCTCATATTGGTAGGTGAAACCACAGCGGCTAGCAGTATTAACAATCAAAACTGGTTTACCTTTGAAATCTTCGAGGTTTAATACGCCCCCGTCGATACTTTCAAATTCAAAAGCGCTTGCTGCATGAATCGATCCAACCATCAACATAAAACTTAACCCAAACAATTTTAAAAAATCTATTACCATCCAATGAAAATTAGTGCGATTTTTTAAGTGTCAATGAATGTTGTGTGTTATTCGAATGTTTCTAGCTCATCGATCATTCCAGATATCATGGATAAGCCTTTTGTCCAAAATTTTGGATCGCTAGCGTCTAAATCAAAAGGTTTAAGAAGTTCTTTATGATGCTTAGATCCACCGGCAGACAACAAATTAAAATATTTATCCTCAAACCCTTTTGGATTTTCCTTGTAAGTAGCATAAAGAGCGTTAACCAAACCATCTCCAAATGCATAAGCGTAAACGTAAAAGGGGGAATGAACGAAGTGGGGTATGTAACTCCAAAACGTCTCATAACCATCTACAAATTCAAATGCTGGACCTAGACTTTCAGATTGAACGGACATCCATAGAGAGTTGATGTCTGATGGCGTAAGTTCTCCGCTTCTTCGGGCATTGTGAAGCTTGCACTCAAAATCGTAGAAAGCTATCTGTCTAACGACAGTATTTATCATATCTTCAACTTTGTTCGCCAATAAGACCTTTCGTTCATTTTTATCACATGACTGATCTAGCATTTGTTGAAAAGTAAGCATTTCTCCAAATACAGATGCCGTTTCGGCAAGTGTGAGAGGTGTTGAAGATAGCATTTGTCCCTGTGAAGATGCCAATACCTGGTGAACACCATGACCAAGTTCGTGGGCAAGCGTCATCACATCGCGCGGCTTCCCAAGATAATTTAACATTATGTATGGATGTACATCTGTGACTGTGGGATGAGCAAATGCACCGGGCGCCTTTCCCGGTTTAACGCCCGCATCAATCCAGCCCTCATTAAAGAATGGCGTGATTAAATCAGACATTCGGCTGTCAAAGTTTGTATACGCACCCGTTACTACTTTTTGTGCTTCATCCCATGTTACCAGCTTGTTACTTTCCATCGGGAGTGGGGCATTTCTGTCCCAGACCTGCATAATTTCTAGGCCAAGCCATTTCCTTTTTAATTCATAATACCGATGACTTATTTCTGGATATGCTTTTACAACTGCGTTTCTCAAGGCTTCTACAACCTCAGGTTCAACTTGATTTGCTAAATGCCGCCCCATTTGCGCGGTTGGCATGCCTCTCCAGCGATCAATTATTTCTTTCTCTTTTGCCTGAGTATTATGAACTCTTGTAAAAACTTTTATATTTTCACTGAAAACTCTTGCTAACTCACGGGTGGCTTTTTCCCGGTTTTCACGGTTTTGGTCTGTCAAAAGATTAAGCGTTGCCTCTATGTTGAGGCTTTCGTCGCCTATTTTAAAAGTTAGACCGGCGATAGTTTCATCAAATAGTTTTTCCCAAGCGTCTCCAACAATCCCAAGGTCATGAAGAAACTTTTCGATCTCATCATTTAACTGATAAGGCTTCATAGCTCTTATCTTTTCGAAAACTGGCTTATAACGCGCCAATTGATCATTTTTTGTAAAAAGTTTATCTAAAAACTCATCTTCTAGGCTGTTTATTTCAAGAGAAAAGAATACTAGTTTTGTTGTAAAAACAGTAATTTTTTCCTGCATATCGGATAGGAATTTGGCACGGTCAGCATCGGTTGTTTTCTGGTAGTATAGAAGACCAGCATATGAGATTATCCGACCTGATATTGAACTGATTTTTTCATTGCGAACAATACAAGTAAGCATCTCCTTATCAGAAAGAGTGTGTAACTTGCCTTCATAACTCTTAGCAAATTCGTTACATTCTTTTTCCAGCCAATTTAAATCACGTATTAACTCTTTTGCATCAGTTGCGGTATAAAGATCATTCAAGTTCCAATCAGGAAGTTGGCCTAGTTCAGAAGATCCTGTTGAATGTTCAGAATCTAAAGTTCGAATTGGAAGTTGAAACATTTTTACCTCAAATTTAATCTATTCATCGTGTATGTAACTGTAAAAAGAAGCACTACAAGAGGTTAGGTTAAAAAAGCTCTTAGATCTTCCAATTTATCTGCATCTCTCGGTGTTTTGTCATGTCGCCACCTCAACATGCGCGGGAAACGAAGTGCAACCCCAGATTTATGCCGTGTACTTTCGTGAATGCCTTCAAACGCAATTTCAAATACTAATTCTGGCGGTACCTGCCGAACGGGTCCAAATTTTTGAATAGTATTTTTTTTGACCCATGAGGTAATTTGCCGAAATTCTTCGTCTTTCAAACCGGAGTAAGCTTTTGTGAAGGGTACTAGCTGACTGCCATCCCAAACTGCAAAAGTATAGTCAGTAAAGAGATTTGCTCTACGTCCGTGGCCAGCTTGAGCGTAGATTAAGACGCCGTCTATTGTCAGTGGGTCCAATTTCCACTTCCACCAATTACCTCGTTTCCTTCCATTAGAATAGTCACTATCTACATGCTTCAGCATTATACCTTCTGCTTTACGCGATCTGGATGTCTCTCTGATGAGCTTTAGATCGTTCCAAGTCTTATGCTCGATTTTTTCCGATAATTTTATTGGTAAATTTTTGGGAGTATTATTTATTAACGTTTCAAGTTTTGATCGCCGTAAATTAAACTTTTGACTTCGGATATCTTTTCCTTTGAATTCTAAAAGATCGTAGGCGATTAAAATAACAGGAACGCTTTCGATAAGGGATTTTGAAACCTTTTTTCTTCCAATACGCTTTTGTAAACTATTAAAATTTAATGGTTGGTCTCCATTCCATGCCACCAATTCACCGTCTAAGACTGAACCATCTGGGATAAAATTTATTAATTCTTCAAGCTCAGGAAATCTTTCTGTTAAATTTTCTTCACCTCTAGACCATACAAATAATTTCTTTTCTCTTTTTATAATTTGTCCTCTAATTCCATCCCATTTCCATTCTGCTATCCATTCGGAAGTATGTCCCAAATCATCACTACTTTTGTCCAATGCATAAGCCAAACAGAATGGGTAGGGCCGGCTGATGTCTGACTTTCGATCATCATTTACGATTAGGCTATTCCAAGTTTCTGTATCAGGATGCCAATTTCCCATTAAGCGGAGTGACAGATCAAATTCATCAATACTTGTGATTTGTGAAAGAGCTTTTAGTGTTAATTTTTGGCTAACCCCTAGTCGAAAACCACCCGTGATCAATTTATTAAAAACAAAACATTCTTGCCTATTGAGCGTCGACCATGCTCTGAATACGAAACTGCGTTTATCCTCTAAGCTTTGATTTTCCAGTTGTCTGAGTTCTGAAATCCATGAACTCAGGTTCTTTGAAGAGGTTTCACTTTTTTCTGGAATTAAAAGAGAGATGGTTTCAGCCAAGTCGCCCACAACTGTGTAAGTATCCTCTATCAACCAGGTTGGTAATTTGGTTGCCTCACCGGCCCATTCTCTCAAATAGCCTGTACTGATAAGCCTCTTCGGTCTTCTGCCAGAAAATAAAGCGATGCACCAAAGCTTATCTTTATCACTAGCATTTTTAAAAAAACTTACTAACAGTCCAATTTTTTTATTGGTTTTGGTGGTTTGATCCAGGTTGTAAACAAGCTTCGCAAAATCTTTCATGTTTCTAAGATAGTTTAAATATCATCTTCTGTTGTTGTAAATTCCGTCTTTACTACTGAAGCGTTTAAGCCTTTAAACTGCAGCCACTTTGAAAAACTATCTGTATATCCATGTGTTACAAATATTTTTTCAGCCTCTGTCTCTTTAATAGCCAAATTAAGTCCATTCCAATCTGCGTGATCAGAGATGACAAATCCTTTGTCTGCTGCCCGTCGTCTCTTTATGCCCCTGATTGCCATCCAACCACTTGCATAGCCGGTGGAAATTTTTCCAAATTTTTTAACCCAAGAAGTTGATAAAGCAGAGGGTGGCGCTAGCACAATTGCATTTTTAAAATTTGCTAAATCTAGTTTGGAAGTGACCAAGAATGTCTCTGGGATAGCTATTTTTTGATCTCGCATAATTTGATTTGTTTTTTCAATAGCTCCATGGGTTAAAATCGGTCCAATATTTGTATCAAGTCCCGCTATTAAGCGTTGGGCCTTCCCAAGCCCATAGGCTGCTAAAATTGGTGTAAGGCCATCACTAATGCATTGATGCCACCAAGAATTGATTTCTTTAAAAACTTGCTCCTGAGGCAACCAATTAAAGGCTGGTAATCCAAAAGTACATTCACTTATAAAACTATGACATTTAATTGGCTTAAACGGTGTACTTAATCCGTCGTCTACGACTTTGTAATCGCCTGAAACAACCCATCTTTCCCCTTTTATTTCAATTAAAATTTGCGCAGATCCTGGTACATGGCCGGCCGGATAAAAACTTACATTGACACCATTTAAACTAAGTTCTTTTTCATAGGGTATTGTTTCAATTGCCACGTTGCCGAGCCGATGACGGATAACAGGTGCTGCTATGTCAGTACATAGATATTTCTTGCTGCCAAATCTTGCATGGTCTGCATGCCCGTGGGTGATTAGAGCTTTGTCTACAGGACGCCAAGGATCAATATAAAAGTCACCCTGACTACAGTATATTCCCTCTGGTCTAAATTCTAAAACAGACATGATTTAAACATAGTGCCTCAGCAATGGCTTGCCATTCAAAAATGCTGTTGTACTCTAACAGTAACTAAATAGGGGTTTACCATGTCCAATATAAGCGGTTTCAAAGAGAAAATGTTATCTGGTCAAATTTTGGCAGGCACATTTTTAAAAACACCCAACTATATCTTAGTGGAAGTTCTTGCTCAGAGTAAGTTAGATTTCATATGCATTGACGCTGAGCATGCTCCCTTTGATCGAGCGGCTTTGGATCAATGTTTAGCAATTTCACGGGCTCTAGATTTTCCTGTTTTCGTGAGAGTAGGTGAAGGTTCTGCGAAAGAAATTTTATGGGCATTGGACAGTGGAGCGGTAGGACTGGTCATTCCTCATGTAGATAGTGTTGAAAAAGCTGAATTTATTTCAAAGTCAGCGCGGTATGGACTAGGTGGACGTGGATTTGCTGGATCCTCGCGTTGGGCAGGTTACGCAACTGATCATATGCCCTCTCTGATAAAGAGATCCTTTGAGGAAACTATAGTTTTGGCCCAAATAGAGGAGCCCGCTGGTGTAGAAAAGGCAACTGAGATCGCTTCGATTTCTGGAATAGACGGACTTTTTGTTGGACCTGCTGATTTATCAGTGGGATACGGTTATGACCATCAAAACTCTGATGAGTTGAAAGCAGCATTAATTTCAGTTGGTGAGGCCGCTCGGAATGAAAATAAAACATTCGTTTCATTTGTTCCCAATGCTGAAAAGGCTAAAGAGTGGAATAATGATTTTGGTATCACAATGTTTTTTATTGCTTCGGAGCATAATTGGCTTAGGGAAACAGCTAACTCTGTTGCGGAAAAAACGCACCAGATTTGATACAAATCTAATCAGTAACTAAGTCATTATTAGCTGTAAAAAAGTTGGCAATTTTTTGAGTAATATATTCTTGGGTAACAAGATCTTCCATTAGTACTTCATGTCTTGCAGATTGCATAAAATGTAAGACTCCGGCGGGCCAAATCTTCATTCGGTCATTGATACGATCGGGATCAACAATTCTCTCATCTTCAGCTAAGAAGGTAATACAAGGTATTTTGGGACTCGGTAGTTTGGATAGCATATATGTTTCTTGTAAAGCAGAATTGACCCATCTTACACTTGGTCCCCCTAACTTTAGAGCAGGATACCTAGCAACTTGTTCTCTCAAATACTGCCACATTTCTGGATCATTGGTCAGAGCATTTTTATCAAAATGCTCGTCAATGTATCCTTTTTCACTTCTGGTTGGGGCAAAATTTTTATCCATTTTTAGAATTCTTGCTAAGTTTCCATAAATATATGCAAAGATGCGAAGCGCGGGGTTGAGCTTTATACCCCACATTGGACAGGAAAATGCAGCTGCTTTAAAATGTCTATTTTTGTAAAGATGTCTGAGCATTATAGTTCCACCCATCGAGTGGCCCAAGACAAACCAGGGTTTAGGTATATCAAACTTTATGGCCCAATCGATAATAGCATCGAAGTCCTTTAAATAATCAGAAAATGTTTCAACATATCCTAGTAAAGGATTGGGAGTCAGTCGATCAGATAGACCGTGCCCTCTCCAATCTAAAGCAACACAGTTGTATCCATAGTGTGAGAACAGTTTGGCAGTTTTACCGTATTTTTCGATATATTCTGAATATCCTGGACAGATAAAAATCGTCCCTGTAGGCACTTTCGCTTTCCACAGGCCTACCCTAATTTTAACTCCATCTTGCGCAATTACCCAATAAGCTGAGCAATCTTGTGGCCCTTGTGAAACATCATTAAAAAGTTGAGCTGGTTTAAAATTTTTCAACTTAACACAGAGGCGAGTTGCATCGCCGTACTCATATCTCCATCTAGTTGCAATTTGCCCGTCATAAATGCAGAGGTTGAGTCTAAGTCACCCTGTAAAATGTCTTGAAATGTTTCTAGTGTTGCGGAAAGGGTCACGTCTGTTTCATCATCAGAAATTCGCACACCTGAGGAATCGATAATGATTGAGCCTTCCCCTTCAATATCAAATTTAGCAGATCCGTCAAAAACGGAACCTCCAAGTTTTTTTTCAATTGCCTCAACTGCTTCAGCCATAATATCAGTCATTTTGATTATCCTTTTTACTGTATCTCAACAAAAACAAGTTTCCTCCAAATGAAATACTTAATCTTTCGAAGCAAAGGTTTTGTTAAGACCGCTGTACACTAATCAAATTCATAGTTAATCAAAGTAGGTAATGAAACACAACTATATGATCAAAAATTTTATTGTCGTTTTGAGGTTCTTATGAGACCTGACAGCAAAATTGTAGCCGTTTTAGGGCCAACCAATACAGGGAAAACGCATTATGCAATTGAGCGGATGTTGGCTTACCGCTCGGGAATGATAGGTTTACCTTTAAGGCTATTGGCTCGAGAAGTGTATGATAAGGTTTCTAAGATCCGTGGATCATCCAATGTAGCCCTTGTAACTGGAGAGGAACGGATTGTTCCGCCTGGAGCAAAATACTGGGTTTGCACAGTTGAGGCTATGCCGGAAAATTTATCTGTAGAATGTTTGATTGTTGATGAAATACAGCTTTGTGCCGACCCTGAGCGTGGGCATGTTTTTACTGACAGACTCCTTAAATCCAGAGGGAAATTAGAAACAATTTTTCTTGGTGCGGACACTATGAAGGGGCCGATTAAAAGCTTAATACCTGATATTTTAGTTCAAGGTCGGAAGCGAATGAGTAATCTAACGTATTCTGGTTCTAAAAAGATAAGTCGAATGCCACCAAGAAGCGCGATAGTCAGTTTTTCAGTAGATAATGTTTATGGCATTGCCGAATTAATTCGTCGCCAAAAGGGGGGCGCTGCAGTGGTAATGGGAGCATTGAGCCCTCGAACCAGAAATGCACAGGTTGAGTTATATCAAAATGGAGATGTCGATTATCTCGTCGCAACTGATGCTATTGGTATGGGTTTAAATCTAGACGTTAACCATGTGGCCTTTTCTTCGATCTCAAAATTTGATGGAAGAACTATGCGTTTTCTAGCTCCAAACGAATTGGCCCAGATAGCGGGTAGAGCGGGTCGCGGAATGAGTGATGGTAGTTTTGGAGAAACGGGTGAAGTAGGCTCATTAGACGAAAATGTGGTGCAAGCAATTGTAGAACACAGGTTCAAACCATTAAAAAAACTGATGTGGCGAAACTCAGATTTGTCTTTTGCTACTATAGACTCATTAATTAAATCTCTGGATAAGGCAACCGAGTGTTCGGTTCTTGTAAAAGCCAGAGAGGCAGAAGACTTTATTGCTTTGACGACTTTGGCGCAGTCTCCTGATTTGCAGATGAGGATCCATGACACACTTTCAATAAAACTTTTATGGGATGTTTGCAGGATCCCAGACTTTCGAGGTATTAGCAGCGTTGAGCACGCCAGTTTGCTTGAAGAAATATTTAAATTTCTTCATGAGTTTTCCGCTATACCTGAGGATTGGTTTGAGCGTCAGGTAAAACGTCTTGATAGAACAGACGGAGATATAGATGTTCTATCAAAACGACTAGCATTTATTAGGACTTGGACCTATGTTGCACAAAGACAAAGTTGGCTTCATGATGGGAGCCACTGGCGAGAGGTGACTCGTACAGTAGAAGACCGTTTGTCTGATGCTCTTCATGAGCGTCTAACGCAAAGATTTGTAGATCGGCGCACCTCCGTTTTGCTGCGCCGACTTAAGCAGAAGGAGGCCCTCTTGGCCGAAGTAAATGAAAATGGTGAAGTGACCGTTGAGGGTGAGTTCGTTGGTAAATTAGAGGGTTTCAGATTTCAGCAGGATAAAGATGCATCCGCTCAAGAAGCCAAAACACTTAAGTCAGCTTCCATACAAGCTCTTACACCTCACTTCAATTTGAAAGCTGATAGGTTTTATAATGCTCCTGATACAGAAATAGATTTTACAGAACAAGGCGGCTTAATGTGGGGCGACCAGGCAGTTGGAAAGTTAGTTGCCGGTGATGATATTTTACGACCGAGAGTATTAGCTTTTGTAGATAATGAAGCTGGAACGGATGTTATAAATAAAGTTGAACGCCGTTTGCAGCATTTTATTGATCGAAAAATAGCCTTATTATTTGAACCCCTTATGGATTTGCAAAAAGACAGTGAATTAACTGGTCTTGCAAGGGGATTTGGTTTTCAACTCTTTGAAAATCTTGGCATTTTAAGAAGACAACAAGTTTTGGCTGAGGTGAAGGCACTTGATCAAGATGCTCGAGGGTTATTAAGAAAACATGGGGTTCGATTTGGTCAATTTACGGTTTTTATGCCTGTCCTATTAAAGCCGGCTCCAACCCGTTTAAGACTTGTATTATGGGCGCTTTCAAAAAATTTGGATGTTTTTCCTGAGGCTCCACCTCCAGGGTTAGTAACAGTACCTGTTAATTCAGAAGCTCCTGAACAGTACGATGATATGGCAGGTTATCGGAATGCAGGAGAGCGGTCTATAAGAATTGACATGCTAGAGCGTTTGGCAGATTTGCTGAGAGCAGAAGATAGCCGCAACGGGTTCGAAGCAAATGCAGATATGTTGTCTATCACCGGGATGACCCTCGAACAATTTGCTAATCTGATGGAAGGATTGGGATATTCAGCTAAAAAAGCTGAACGTGAAAAATTAAAACCCGCAGACGTTTCCGACACAGATAACAATAATGATAAAGTGACCTCAAAGCCAGATGATCAAAATAATGAAGAACCTGAGTTTAAAGAGGATCAAGGAGATGAGACAGGAGACAAAGACCTGGAGACCTTCTACACATTTAAATGGATAAATAAACAAACCAATAAAAGAAAGTTAAATAAAGATAAAAAGGCCGATAGTAAGATTGGCGAAAATGGCAAATCAAAATCGAACAGAAGAAATAATAAGAAACAAAAGGTGAAGTCTGATAAGCCTAAAAGTTTTGAAGCACGTCCTGAAAAACAACATAAAATAGACCCTGATAATCCTTTCGCTGCTGCTTTGATGGATTTTTCAAAAAAAAGTTAAAGGTTTTTACAAAAATCGCATGAATGAAAAGATTAGGCTGGATACTTGGCTCTGGTATGCTCGATTTTATAAAAGTAGAACCTTGTCATCTAAGGCGATTTCAAGTGGCCACCTAAGAGTTAATTCTACCAAGGTTACCAAACCGGCCTCAAAAATTCAAATAGACGATGTGCTTACAATCAACTATGGCAATGGGGTTAGATTAATCCAAGTGAAAAACCTTGGTTCCAGGCGAGGACCAGCTAGCGAAGCTCAAGAGCTATATTTTGATAAATCAACGAAAGAAACAACTTCGTTTGATTTAAATTCTGTCTCCGAAAAGAGTAATAAGAGCGCAAATAAAAGGCCAACAAAAAAAGACCGAAGAATACTTGATAAAATAGTTGCCAAAACACTTGAATGATTAGTTGAACCAGTCTAGCAATGCTTTCGAAGTTTTTATTTGGACGTATTTTATGACCTACATTGTCAATGACTCTTGCATAGCTTGTAAATATACAGATTGTGTCGAAGTTTGTCCGGTTGATTGTTTTTATGAGGGTGAAAACATGCTTGTTATTCACCCTGACGAGTGTATTGACTGCGGAGTATGTGAGCCAGAATGTCCAGCGGATGCAATTCGACCCGATACGGAACCGGATATGGAAAAATGGGTGGAGTTTAATCGTAAATATTCAGAGGTATGGCCTGTTATAATTACAAAAAAAGATCCCTTACCTGATGCCGAAGAAAGAGAAGGCGAAACAGGAAAACTTGAAAAGTACTTTTCAGAAAATCCCGGTGAAGGTGGATAAAAGGCCTGTCTGGCAAATTGTTTAATCTTGTGATAGGGACAACCCTCAAGTGTAAAACTGTGCACTCTTCTGGTTTTAAATCGTAAGTTATAAAAGGAACAACAATGAGCAATAAACTTCAATTCAGTACAAATGAATATGTTGTATATCCAGCACATGGAGTCGGGCAAATTGTTTCAGTTGAGGAACAGGAGATTGCTGGTGCTTCTCTTGAACTTTATGTAATTGTTTTTGAGAAAGACAAAATGACACTGCGTGTTCCCACAAATAAAGCTGAAGAAATAGGTATGCGCTCTCTAAGTTCCCCGGACGTAGTAACTCAGGCACTCACTACTTTAAAAGGTAAGCCAAAAGTAAAGCGGGCTATGTGGTCACGACGAGCGCAAGAATATGAACAAAAAATAAACTCTGGCGATTTAATCGCAATTGCTGAGGTTGTTCGAGATCTACACCGTAATGATGAACAAAGGGAACAGAGCTATTCTGAGCGTCAATTATACGAAGCAGCTTTAGACAGGTTAACACGAGAAGTAGCGGCAGTAGATGATGGAGATGAAGTAGCTGCTGCCCGAAAAGTAGATTCAGTATTGGTATCAAGGGCAGCATAAACAAGATTTGTGGCAAGCAATTCTTAAAACCAATTAATGCTGCTTATCCTTGCGGGATCTTCAAAACTAAATTGTTGCCACCTTTTATATAACGGATTTCAGTAGTTCCAATAGCAGCGACCCTGCCACCATCAAGTGTATCACCTACCTTAACCAATTTAGTCTGCCCAGTTGGAAATAAGACAATTGCACGTTTCTCAGATCCTCGGGAATAAATGCTAAGAACATTTAATTTGCGCTTGTTTATGGCATTTTTTTGGGTTGCTAGTTTTACGATGGATTTTTTTGTTGCTGCACTAGCGACTATTCTTTTTCTAAATTTGGGTCTGATCTTAGGTTTTACAGATTGTCCAAGCTGGTTGTCTGAAAAGATCTGACTCTTAGCTGCGATTACCTCGATGACATCAGGTCGAACTCTTGGCCGCGCAAATTCTTCTTTTATTTCGAAAGGATATTTATTGGGTCGAATTCGAGGACGGGCAGGTGTCCCTTCATTAAAATTTGTTTGAAAATTAGCCATCATCCGGTCAAATTTTTTCTTTTCCAAGATGCCTATGGCTTCCAGTGTATTCGGTGGAGTATTTTTTATTTTATTGATGTTTTCTTGTGGGTTATTTTTTGGTATATCCAACTTTGCCTTGGACAATTTTTTAATTTCCATCTCATTTACAGGCAGTTTGAGATTAAGATCCGGTCTGGAATAGGTCACTTCCGTATCTGCGGGTAGGGTAATATTATTTGAGAAATTTATCGACGGATCATTTAACCCTCGTGACCCACTAATTGAAGTTAATAATCTATCTTTTGATATTTTCGTTAAAAAACTTTCATCGTCGCGCACGGCAATTTGTAAGTTGGGGTTTTTGATCTTTATTTCAGATTGATCTGCATAAACTAAATCTAACGATTTCTGGTAAACTGATTTACTTACTAGCGATTTGTCCACTAAATTGGATGGTAGGGTATCTCTTTTGGGTTCACTGGAATTTTTAACTTCTTTAATAACTGCTTTATCTTGATTTTCTGGAAAATTTATTTTCTGCGACAATAAAAAGACATCAAGATGTTTTAGTACTTTTTCTTCAGTTTCGTCATTAGTATTTTCAGTAATTAACGCTTTTTCAATTTGTATTTCAGCTTTGATTAAAGGTTCATTTTTAGGCGAACGATCAAAATATGCAGTGGCAAGCGTTATGGTCGCTATTAAAGCAATGCCAAAAATAGAGACGCTACGTACAATCCGAAAGTTAATCCAAGAACTTGTGCTAAAAATTTTAGGAATTATAGCTCTTAAAAATTTTGTTCCTTGAATAAAAACCCTCGAAGGAGAGGCACTTTCAAATTCTAATTTTGTGTCAAAAACAAAAAATCTTTTTTGATCATTTAGGTTACCAACCGCATTTACAACCTTAAATCCGATGTTCTCAATGAAAGTGATAGCTTCTAACAGGTTTTCTCTATTGATAACGCTAATTTCTAATGAATTCTCTGTCCCTACAATATTGTATAAGCTTGCTGAAATATCGATGTTTTTTTCATTTTTAAGAAAGTTTTCAGCTATTGTGTTTATGTTATTCTGATAATCCTCTTTATCTACATGTTTTATAAAAATTTTTATTTGTTCACTTGGGATTAAAAAATTTATTTTATTACTTAAACTTTTGTTTTCTCTTATGAAAACATAACACTCTTTTAGAGCTGTCTCGACATCACCTTTGTCGATGCTTACAGATTTTACGACCTTATCATTAGTGGCACTATCATCATGCAGTTCCACGTTGTTTGCTCGAATAACCAGATTGAGGCGCAATCTCTTCAAAAGGCCCTCCACAATATCTCTATATGTAGATTACACGATTTAGATATTTTGCAAAAGACTTACAAGCTGGACTAAGCAAGAAAAGCCAATAGCAAGAGTGGTTCTAACTTTTATTTTGCTGCGGATAGGGCTTGTTTAAGATCGGCAATGAGATCGTCTGCATCTTCAATTCCGATTGATATACGAACGACATTAGGAGCAGCTCCAGCTGCGACCTGTTGCTCTTGAGTAAGTTGTCTGTGAGTTGTTGATGCTGAGTGTATAACAAGAGAACGTGTGTCTCCAAGGTTTGCCACATGACTAAAAATTTCAAGAGCGTCAACAAATTTAATGCAGCTCTCGTAGCCACCCTTTAAAGCTATAGTGAACAGGCCACCTGCGCCTCTTGGACATATTTCTTTCACCCTTTCAAAATAGGGCGAAGACGTTAACCCTGCATAAGTGACTTTTTCTATAGCATCCTGTTCCTCAAGCCAATTAGCTATTTTTATGGCATTATCAACATGACGTTGCATCCTTAATGACAAGGTTTCCAGGCCCATAAGTGTGTAGTGGGCAGCTTGTGGGTTCATTGTCATTCCTAAATCACGAAGACCGACGGCAATTCCGTGAAAAGTGAATGCTAATGCTCCAAAAGTTTCATGAAAACGCAACCCATGATATGCCGGCTCTTGCTGTGACAATGATGGAAATTTATCATTAGCAGACCAATCAAATTTGCCGCTATCGACAACACAGCCCCCGGTAACCGTGCCATTACCTGTCATATATTTTGTCGTTGAGTGAACGACTAAAGTAGCGCCATGTTCTATCGGTCGGCAAAGATAAGGTGTGGCACTGGTATTATCCACGATCAATGGTAGCCCAGCGCTATCAGCGATTGAAGATATTGCTTTTAAATCGGTAATATAGCCACCTGGATTTGCTATAGACTCACAAAATATCGCGCGAGTATCGTCATCTATTGCATTTTTAACTGCTTCAGTGTCGTCAAAATCTACAAATGTTGCTGACCATCCAAACCGTTTTATAGTTTGGCTAAACTGCGTTACGGTTCCGCCATACAGACGTGTTGAGGCAACGATATTCCGCCCGGGAGCCATAAGAGGGAAAAGGGCCATAATTTGAGCTGCATGGCCTGATGAACAGCATACAGCCCCAACCCCGCCTTCTAAAGTAGCAATCCTTTCCTGAAGGACGGCTACTGTTGGATTAGTGAGACGGGAGTAAATATACCCAACTTCTTGCAAATTAAATAAAGCTGCGGCGTGATCGGCATCTCTAAATACATATGCGGTTGACTGATAAATTGGAGTTTGTCGAGCTCCGGTAACCGGATCAGGACGAGATCCAGCATGAATTTGTAAAGTGTCAAAACCGTAAGTTGGACCGTCTTCCATTATTTTACCCCATTTTTGGATTTAAGTTTATTTAAGCAATGCCAATAGAAAGAACAATCAAATAATTCTCATAATTAAGATTAGTAGGATAAAGATTTCGCTTAATTTTTTTGTTTGAAATTAAATTCTTTATCAACGTTTTTTAAAAGAATAGTTTTGATACATATACTGAAAAAAAGGATAATTTTGCATGTTTGACTTAGGTTTGAAAAATAAAGTTGTCTTAATTACGGGCGGGAGTGATGGTTTAGGGCGCGCGACTGCTAAGCGTTTTGCTTTAGAAGGAGCCAAGGTTGTTATTTGTGCTCGTCGGGCCGACCATCTGCTACAAGCTGCGGATGACATTATAAAGGAGGTAAGTGAATATTTAGGGCAAGATCCTAAAATAGAAGTTGTTGGGTATCCTGCGGATGTAATAGATGCAGAAGACTGTTCAAAACTTGTATCAGATGCAACATCAAAATTTGGTGGAATTGATTTTCTTATAAATAATGCAGGCGCCTCGGCTGCAGAAAGTTTAGAAAAATTAGATGAGGCTGAATGGCTTGCTGATTTTCACTTAAAGGTAATGTCTGCAGTGAGATTATCTAAGTTGGTAATCCCATTTATGAGAAAGAGAGGCGGAGGTTGCATAATCAATGCGAGTATAGGTGGTGGTAAAGCGCCAGCCGCTGGTTCTTTACCAACTTCTGTTATGCGTTCTGCAGGCCTTAATTTAACAAAGTCATTGGCTAATGAGTTTGCCTCTGAGCAAATAAGAGTAAATGCCGTTTGCATTGGGTTAATAAAATCTATGCAGTGGGTTAGGAGAGCTGGAAATAAAGATCCTCGGGAGCTTTATGATGAAATGGCCAAGCGAGTACCGTTGGGACGGGTTGGTGAGGCAGAGGACTATGCAGATCTCGTAGCGTTTCTTTGCTCTGAAAGAGCTACATTTATTACAGGTGCAGCTATTAATTTAGATGGAGGTATGTGCCCTGTAGTCTAATTTTCTAATTTGCTAGCAATATCCTGGGCCGCAATCTGCGCTTTCAGAATAATCATCTTTGCCATTTTTTCGGTATTGGACAGTTCACTCCAATCTGGCCCCATAGGAATACACATTCCACACTCACATTTTTGATTGTGCGCGTTATGAAATAGACCACGGTATCCATCCTGGGGTATCATGATCAGGCCGCATTCTCTTTGGCTTTTTGTTTAGCTTCCCAAACAATTTTTTTCTCTTGGTATTCTTCTTCACTTAACTTATGCCAACCAACGCATTTACCAGTAGGCGATCGACCACACGTACAACTCATAATTATCTCCAATTTTAATCATAAATACGGCAATGCATGATTTTCGGATCAATTTTCGTTGGAAGCATAAGAAGGCCAATCTTATGGTTGCACTTCTAAATGTAGGTAATTTGGAGCGGGCGATGAGATTCGAACTCACGACATTTACCTTGGCAAGGTAACGCTCTACCCCTGAGCTACGCCCGCGTCCTTGGGTAAGGCGCTTCTACAAACACTCGTTTGCCTCTGCAAGTGAAAAATAGAAGATTATTCAAATTCGATCAAAAGATCTTTAGCGTCTATTTGTGATCCAGTACTAACATGAACCGCTTTTATAACGGCGTCCCGTTCTGCATGAAGACCGGTCTCCATTTTCATGGCTTCGATTGTAAGAAGTAAATCCCCTTCGTTGACTGACTGACCTTTTGAAACTGTCACTCCCGCAATGACACCCGGCATAGGAGCCCCAACGTGAGAATTATTACCTTCTTCTGCTTTTGGATTTGATGCTGTTTGAGATTTTATCAGTCTATTAGGGACACGAATAATGCGTGGTTGCCCATTTAATTCAAAAAAGACCCTTACGTCTCCTTTGTCATCTGTTTCACCAACGGCTTGCAAACGAATTTCTAGTGTTTTTCCAGGATCAATTTCTGCAGTGATTTCTTCTCCAGGCTCCATGCCGTAAAAAAAGGTTTTTGTTGGCAGGGCTCTAACAGGGCCATAAATTTTGTGCCGTTCCATATAATCGATAAAAACTTTTGGATACATGAGGTACCCGTTCAAGTCTTCGTCATCTATAATCATGTCATCAAGTTGGGCAGATAAATCTTTTCGAACTTTTTCAAGATTAACGTTCTTAAGATGTTTCCCAGGTCTTTCCAAATTTGGTTTTTCGCCTTTTAATATTTTCTTAACAATCGTTTTTGGAAACCCGCCGGGAGGTTGGCCAAGATTACCTCGCATCATGTCCACAACACTGTCAGGGAAAGAGAGGTCGATATCTGGGTTTTCAACATCCTGTCGGCTAAGTCCTTGGGACACCATCATCAAAGCCATGTCACCAACCACTTTAGAGGATGGTGTAACTTTTACGATGTCGCCAAACATTTGATTGACATCCGCATATGTTTTGGCGATCTCTGGCCATTGTTCCTCTAGGCCTAAAGAACGAGCCTGCGCCTTTAAATTTGTAAACTGACCGCCTGGCATTTCATGTAGGTATACTTCTGATGCAGGTGCTGACGATCCACTCTCAAAAGCAACATATTGATCACGAACATGTTCCCAATAGTTGTTAATTTGCCTTACATCATCAATATCAAGTTCAGTATCACGCTCCGTATGTCTTAGGGCTTCTACAATTGACCCAAGGCAGGGTTGGGAGGTTCCACCTGAAAAAGCATCCATTGCGGTATCTACTGCGTCAACGCCTGCCTCTGAGGCGGCTAGAATTGTTGAAGCCGCTATGCCGCTCGTATCATGGGTGTGGAAATGAATAGGGATGCCAATTTCAGTTTTGAGCGTTTTTATAAGCATTGTAGCGGCTGCTGGTTTTAATAATCCAGCCATATCCTTTAAGCCAAGAATATGTGCGCCTGCCGCTTCTAGTTCTTTAGCCATTGAAACATAATACTTTAAATCATATTTAGCCCTGTCTGGATTCAAAATATCGCCAGTGTAGCAAATACTAGCCTCACAAATTTTGTTAGTTTCTAAAACGGCGTTCATAGCTACACGCATATTTTCGACCCAATTCAGACTATCGAAAACACGAAATACATCGATGCCTTTCGCAGCTTCCTTAACAAAAGACTCTACAACATTATCAGGGTAATTTGTGTAACCGACGCCGTTTGAAGCTCGTAATAACATTTGTGTCATAATGTTTGGCATTGCAGCGCGAATATCTCGTAATCTTTGCCAAGGACATTCTTGTAAAAAACGATACGCAACATCAAAAGTTGCTCCCCCCCAGCACTCAACTGAAAAAAGTTTTGGAAGTTTGGATGAATAAAACGGAGCCGCATTAATCATGTCTAATGATCGCATGCGCGTTGCGAGAAGGGACTGATGGCCGTCTCGCATGGTTGTATCTGTCAATAGCAATCGTTTTTGCTCTAACATCCAATTAGCAACTGCTTTGGGTCCTTTTTCATCTAAAAGATTTCTGGTTCCGTAACCTGGTTCAACAGTAGCAGCAGGAGATCGAATGGATTTTAGGTCACTAGGCGGCTTTAATCTGTCCACGGTTTCAGGATGTCCGTTAACTGTAATATCTGCTATGTAATTTAGAACTTTTGTGCCTCGATCCCTTCTTTTACTGAATTCGAATAAATCTGTTGAGGTGTCGATGAATTTCGTAGTGTATTCGTAATTCAAAAACGTGGGGTGTTTTAGTAAGTTTTCAACGAATGCTATGTTGGTTGAAACACCTCGTATTCTAAATTCTCGCAGCGCGCGATCCATCCTTGAAATGGCTTTTTCAGGGGTGGGGGCCCAGGCTGTGACTTTGACTAGCAAGCTGTCATAATAGCGCGTAATCACACCACCTGAATATGCTGTTCCCCCATCGAGACGTATACCCATTCCTGTAGCTTCTCGGAAAGCTGTGATACGCCCATAATCTGGTATAAAATTATTTTGTGGATCTTCAGTAGTTATTCTAGTTTGTAGTGCGTGGCCATTTAACTTGATATCGTTTTGCGATGTTTTTCCTGTCGCTTCAGCTAGCCCATAACCTTCTGAAATTAAAATTTGAGCTTGGACTATATCGATCCCGGTAACCTCTTCAGTAACGGTGTGCTCAACCTGGACCCTGGGATTTACTTCGATGAAGTAAAATTTTTCGCTATCCATATCCATTAAAAACTCAACCGTCCCAGCACACTCATAATTCACATGTTGGCAAATTCTGCGGCCTAGCTCACATAATTCTTTGCGTTGGGACTCTGACAAATATGGGGCAGGCGCGCGCTCTACAACTTTTTGATTTCTTCTTTGAACGGAGCAATCCCGTTCCCAAAGATGATAGATTTGGCCGCTTTGATCCCCTAAAATCTGAACTTCGACATGGCGAGCTCGTGTGATCATTTTTTCGAGGTAACCTTCTCCGTTACCGAAGGCAGCTTCTGCCTCACGACGGCCTTCAAGAATTTTATCTTCAAGTTCACTTTCATCATTAATAGGTCGCATCCCCCGACCTCCACCGCCCCATGAAGCTTTAAGCATTAAGGGATATCCTATGCGTTTGGCTTCTTTTCGAATGATGTTCATATCATCTCCAAGAACATCAGTGGCCGGTATTACTGGAACGTTAGCTTCAATTGCCACTTTTCTCGCTGAGGCCTTATCTCCTAAAGCACGCATGGTTTCGGCTTTGGGACCGATAAATGTTATTCCGTTGGAATCACAAGCGTCTACAAAGTTTGGGTTTTCACTTAACAGTCCATAACCTGGGTGGATTGCATCAGCGCCACTAAGCTTTGCAACTCTGATAATTTCGTCAATGGACAGGTAGGCTGCTACTGGCCCAAGACCCTCTCCTATACGATAAGCTTCATCTGCTTTAAATCTATGAAGACCCAGTTTGTCTTCTTCAGCAAAAACGGCAACAGTCTTTTTACCCATTTCATTGGCTGCGCGCATGATCCTAATTGCTATTTCACCACGGTTTGCTATCAGAATTTTCTTAAATGTCTTCATTTTTCACCATATTTAAACGGAAGCATAAATTTTGGCCGCAAGCTGCACCGCAGCGAGGCATAAAGTCAATGTATTATCTTAATATTTATTGAATTGTTCAAACAATTACCTTTTTCAGATCTTTTAAGAAATTTTTGATTAATTGGTGTTCGCTAACATGAAATTTCGTGTCTAAAGCCTACATCTTTCAGATTGGACTTGATCTTGAAACTTGACGACAGAAGGAACAGAGCAAGAACATAGCTTCCATTTTTAAAATTTTTAAAGTAACCAGTAATTATGAGCAGAAATGAAACTATAAAAGCTGATAGTGTAGAAACTTTAAGCAGCCAGGCTATGGCTGCTCGATCTTTTCCCTACTTAGATGAATTGAATAAAGAGCAAAGAAAAGCTGTTGAGGCTCTAGATGGGCCGGTTCTAATGTTAGCTGGAGCAGGTACAGGTAAAACAAAAGCTCTTACAGCGCGTGTAGTACATTTGCTTAACATGAGACGCGCTAATCCAAATCAGATTTTAGCAGTCACTTTTACCAACAAAGCTGCTCGTGAAATGAAAAATAGAGTTGGCAATATGCTAGGGCAGGTTGCTGAAGGTATGCCTTGGATGGGCACATTTCACTCAATTTCTGTAAAGATCCTTAGAAGAAATGCAGAACTAGTGGGTTTAAAATCAAATTTCACTATATTGGACACAGATGACCAATTGCGGTTGCTCAAGCAGTTAATTCAAGCTGAAAACATAGATGATAAACGTTGGCCAGCGAGGTTGTTGGCGGGTTTAATTGATCGTTGGAAAAATCGTGCTTGGCTTCCAGCTGAAGTTCCGTCTTCGGAAAGCACAGCCTATAACAATCAGGGAACGGAGTTATATGAGCAATACCAGAAAAGATTAAAGCAATTAAATGCAGTCGATTTTGGAGATTTGCTATTGTATTGTGTTGAAATATTCAAAAAAAATCAGGACATTCTTAAAAAATATCAATCTTTTTTTCGTTATATTCTTGTTGATGAATACCAGGATACAAATGTTGCCCAATACCTATGGCTAAGATTGCTTGCTGGTGATCATAAAAATATTTGTTGTGTGGGTGATGATGACCAATCAATTTATGGATGGCGGGGTGCTGAAGTTGGAAATATTTTGCGTTTTGAGAAAGATTTTCCAGGTGCAACCGTCATACGTTTAGAGCAGAACTATAGATCCACACCTCATATTTTAGCTGCTGCAGCGGGTGTTATTGCAACAAACGAAGGTCGGTTAGGCAAAAAACTTTGGACTAGCTTGGAGACGGGAGAAAAAGTACGACTGATCGGCCACTGGGACGGTGAGGAAGAGGCTCGCTGGATTGGAGAGGAAATAGAAGCCATTCAGCAAGGCACTCGCGGTGAGCCACCAAAAAGCTTAGAGAATTTAGCAATATTGGTGCGTGCTAGTCACCAAATGCGCATGTTCGAAGATAGATTTTTAACAATCGGGTTACCCTACCGAGTTATTGGAGGGCCTCGCTTTTACGAAAGAATGGAAATCCGAGATGCGATGGCTTATTTACGCATTGTAACAAGTTCGGAAGATGATCTTGCTTTTGAACGCATTATAAATACGCCTAAGCGAGGATTAGGGGATAAAGCTCAGCAAAAAATACAACTCAAGGCAAGACAGTATTCAACTTCTTTAGTTGAAGGCGCTAAGATCCTTCTTTCCGAGAAAGGTTTGGGTGGAAAGGGTGCTATCGAGCTGGGCATATTGCTTTCGAATATACAAAGATGGGAAAATCATTTAAAGGATCAGGCTTTTAATCATATAGAGCTAGCAGAGCTGATTTTAGATGAGAGTGGCTATACTGGAATGTGGCAAAATGATAAAACGCCAGATGCTCCGGGTCGTCTAGAAAATTTAAAAGAACTAGTAAAAGCACTGGAAAATTTTGAAAATATTCAAGGATTTTTGGAACACGTTAGCCTCGTTATGGATAATGATGCTGATGAGGGTGAGGAAAAAGTTTCCATAATGACCTTGCACGCCGCGAAAGGCCTCGAATTTCCAGTAGTGTTTTTGCCGGGATGGGAAGATGGTCTTTTTCCTTCACAACGGTCTATGGATGAAAGCGGACTCAAAGGTTTAGAGGAAGAAAGAAGGTTGGCTTACGTAGGCATTACGCGAGCAGAAACCCTGTGTACTATTTCTTTTGCAGGTAACAGAAGGATATTTGGGCAATGGCAATCTTCTCTACCTTCGCGGTTTATTGATGAAATGCCTGCTGACCATGTAGAAGTATTAACGCCGCCAGGTCTTTATGGTGGTGGATATGGTGCCGTTGGGATGAATTCTTCTTTGGAAGAAGAGGCTATGGCCGCCGACGGCTATGACTCTCCAGGCTGGAAGCGATTACAAAATAACAGCAAGCGGTCGATGCTTGGACAGCCAAAAGATAGTAAAAATCTTATAATTGATGCAACAGCAAGTTCAATTTTTGAAGTTGGAGAAAGGGTGTTTCATCAAAAGTTTGGCTATGGAAATATTCAAGAAATAGAGGGAGATAAACTTCAAATTGAGTTTGATAAAGCAGGAAATAAAAAAGTAGTTTCGAAGTTTATCATTTTGGCTGAGGATGTTTAATTGTTGCCAAACTTTTGGTTAAAATTACGTTTAGTAAAGTCAATAGACGGTAAGTTTTGAAATCTTATCGAGCCCTTGCTGAAGTACAGAATTTAAGTAAATCAGCTTTTAAGTTTGGATCTGGGAGTTTATGTACTAGAGACCATAAAGTTATTAGTGAGCAGAACAAATTATGCGTGAAAAAATATTAGCTTTTCTTGAAAATTTTGAATTAGAAGGTGGGGGTAATATTATTTCCCGTGACTTGATGAGAGCACTTGATGTGGATGGTTCAAAAGCATCCTTTGTGCTTGAGGCTCCTTCGCCTGATGTTGCAAAAAGTCTGGACGCCCAAAGGTTAAAAATACAGGATCAATTGTTGCAAATTGATGGTTTAGATGAAGTGAGTATCATTGTGACTTCGCACTCCAAAGAGCCCCCAAATCTAAAAATTGGAAGACATCCGGAACCCCAAGAAACTACAATGAAGCCTCAAAGTGTTTCTAAAATAATTGCTATTGCGTCTGGTAAAGGGGGAGTAGGCAAATCAACTGTTTCGTCGAATTTAGCCGTGGCGTTGGCAAGTAAAGGTAAAAAAATTGGTTTACTGGATGCTGACATTTATGGGCCATCACAGCCGCGTATGATGGGTGTGTCCGAACGTCCTCGCAGCCCTGATGGGAAAAGAATTATTCCGCTACACGCCCATGGTGTAACAATGATGTCAATTGGATTAATGGTAGACCCTAACAAAGCTGTCGTTTGGAGGGGACCTATGCTTATGGGTGCCTTGCAACAAATGCTTTCTCAAGTGGAATGGGGCGATTTAGATGCGCTCATTGTGGATCTTCCTCCAGGAACCGGTGATGTTCAATTAACATTATGCCAAAAAGCAGAATTATCTGGCGCTATTATAGTTTCCACACCTCAAGATGTTGCGCTTTTGGATGCTAGAAAAGCAATTGATATGTTTAAAACGCTCAAAACGCCCATCTTTGGTATGATAGAAAATATGTCAAATTTCGTCTGCCCGAAGTGTAGTCATGAAACGCCTATCTTTGGGAATGGTGGCGTTTCAATGGAAGCTCAAGATTTGCAGGTCCCTTTGCTTGGCACATTACCAATAGATCTGGACACTCGTCTGGCTGGCGACAATGGCAAGCCAGTTGTATTAACGGAAGGTCCAGGTGCTACAGCCTATAATAAAATAGCTGATGGTTTTATAGCGAGCGGTATAATTTAACTGTGCTTTTGCTTCAGATTTGGGAAATCATGGGAAAACTTATATTTTGAGGAATCAATATTTGTAAATTCCAAATTTTTTAGCAATATTTTGTAAATTTTCGATAAATTATTATTTTTCAGTAAAAAATTCATTATTTTTTTGGTCTACAGATTTTTCAAATAGATATCCATATGTAGGGAAATAATTTATTTCAGGCACTATATATTGTGTAATTTAAAAAAATATCTTAAATTTCTTTACTGGTATATAGTGTGGTTTTCCATAAATTCCCATAAATTCCCACTTTTTTCTTGATTTATAAGTTTTTCGGTGTAAATTCATAATCGTGATGAGGATGGGAAAAATTAATGGACGTAAAGATCCATCTCCTAAAGTCAGGTTTCATACAGGCCCCACTTTCATCAGATTTTGAAATCCGGCGCGCGAGCGAGCAGTATCCCCCCCCAGGAGCGCGTGCAGTCGGTTATCCCCGCAGCGCGGGAAAGTGACAGCGGATTGAGCAACAGCAGCAGCTCAATCCGCTTCGTCATTTAAAGAAGGTTATAAAGAGGCGGAGCAGAGTTTGGGACGACGTTTTAGAGGAGAAGGTCTATACAAGGTAGACAGTAAAGGACGGGTTTCGATACCTGCGCTCTTCCGTCGGGTTATTGAGTCTTGTGATCCAAACTGGACAGAGGGCCTGCCCCCAGAGTTAGTTATCGTTTATGGCGATGAGAGAAGAAAATTTATTGAATGCTATACCATAGAAGCTATCGAAGAAGTAGATAGCAAAATTGACAGGCTTCCTCGAGGCTCTCTTGAAAGAAAGACACTTGAGCGTTTCTTTCATGGGCAAAGTATTCCCACTTCTATCGATGAAACAGGACGCTTGGTTCTATCTCCCAAATTGAGAGAACGTTTTTTTATTGAGAAAGAAGCATATTTTATTGCTGCTGGTGATACTTTTCAAATTTGGAGCCCAGAGATATTTGAAAAAGATAAAGAGGAAACAAATAAATGGCTCAATGACCAGCCAAATGATTTTGATCCCCTCAGTTTCTTAGACATGGGGACTGACCAACAATGATGGAACCGGATTTGATTTCTCAAGCAGATCATATTCCGGTCTTACTAGAACCAATATTAGAAAATATCTCGCCAGTTGGAGGTGTTTGGATCGATGCTACCTTTGGTGCTGGTGGATACACGCGAGCCTTACTGGATGCTGGTGCTGAGTTCGTTTTTGCGATTGATCGTGATCCAAATGTTTTTTCTTTAGCAGAAAATTGGGTAGATCAGTATACGGGAAGGATCGAATTGATAAACGATGTTTTCTCTAATCTTGAAAAGTATGCTGACAGTGTTGATGGAGTAGTTTTTGACCTTGGCGTCTCTTCAATGCAGCTTGATCAGGCAAATAGAGGTTTTTCATTTTCGAAAGAGGGCCCGCTGGACATGCGAATGTCACAAAAGGGCTCCATGGCCGCTGATTTAATAAATTTTGCCTCAGAAAAAACATTGAGCGACATTTTATATTTTTTTGGAGAAGAAAGGGCCAGTCGTAGAATAGCAAAAGCTATCGTTGCTCGACGGGAAAAAGAGCTATTTGTGACAACGACTGACTTAGCTAAACTTATTGAGACTGTTTTGCCACGATCAAAACCTGGTCAGTCACACCCAGCAACCCGAAGTTTTCAGGCTATCCGTATTGCCGTTAACAAGGAATATAAAGAACTTTTTGATGGTCTGTTTTCGGCAGAAAAAGTACTCTCCTCAGGTGGTTATTTGGTTTTGGTAACATTTCATTCGATAGAAGATCGAATTGTAAAACGCTTCATTCAGGCTCGAACGGGTAAGTTACACTCAACGAGTAGATACATGCCCGGCACTGATGATATTGAGGCCCAATTTACAAAGGTTACGAGAAAAGCGGTAAAGCCTTCCATAGATGAAATATCTATAAACCCTCGCTCTCGTTCAGCAAAGTTAAGAATTGCGAAAAGAACCAATATCAAACCCGGACAAAGTTTAGATCTGGAAGAATTAAATGTTCCAATAGTTGGAGGTTATTAACTTGCGCAGTCTAATTTATACATTAACATTTGCGTGCTTGGTAGGTTTAGCCTTTTGGGCTTATCAGGAAAATATTAAAACAAAAAACGTCATAGCAAAGACTGAACAACTTCAAAAAGATATCGGGATTGCCCGAGCAAGATTATCCATCTTAAATGCAGAGTGGGCATATCTTAACCGACCTGAAAGATTAGCAGAATTAGTAGATTTAAATTTTGATCAATTACAATTGGTTCCGCTGAGAGCTTCTAACTTTTCAGAAATAAGAAATATAAATTTTTTGCATGATCCTGACTTACCAGAAATAGTTCCTCTTCCAATTAGCCTGAATGTCAAGGCTAGCTCCAATGACTGATACTATGAACAGAATAGCAATTCGCCCTTTGAGCAGGATACTCCCAGCTCGGCTCAGGGGTGAAGATCCAATTAGAATTGAAAAAGAAAATTTAAAAATCCGTCATGATCAAATGCGGGATGTTGAAAGAGTAAGATCAAATATCCGTTTGCTCTTAATTATAGTAATGTTTGCTTGTATTTATATCGCTATTGGAGCGCGCTTAGCAATGCTCGCATCCAGTCAACCTGCAGAGCCGATTACGCAGTCGAGTAATTCGTCTGTTTTTACTCAGCGAGGCGATATCGTTGATAGAAAAGGCAGGATACTTGCGACTAATTTAGAAACGTACGCACTTTATGTTGAAACCCGTCATTTGGTTGATCCGCTTAACACAGCAAATAAACTAGCTATACTTTTTGATGATTTAAACGCTGATGATTTGTATTCCCAATTTACTGGAACCCGAAAATTTTTATGGATTAAGAAAAAACTAAGTCCTGAACAAATGCAAGCGGTTCATGACATAGGCGACCCTGGTTTACGTTTTGGCCCGAGAGAAACAAGGCTATACCCTAACGGCGCATTAGCTTCCCATATCCTTGGTGGAGCTAGCTTCGGTAAGGAAGGAGTGGACTCAGCGGAAATTGTAGGCGTAGCAGGTGTCGAAAAGACATTCGACAGTCAACTGCAGGATCCCACATACTCAAAAAATCCACTCAAATTAACTATAGATCTATCAATCCAAGCTGCAGTTGAACACGTGCTAGAAGGAGGTATGCGCCTTTTGAATGCTAAAGGTGCTGCAGCAATTTTGATGGAGGTTGAGACTGGACGGATAATATCACTAGCATCGTTACCAGATTTTGATCCAAATCATCGTCCCAAACTTCCCTCTCGGGGTTCAGCGGCAGAAAGTCCTCTTTTTAATAAAGCTATTCAAGGCGTATACGAACTTGGCTCCACTTTTAAAATTTTCACGGTTGCGCAAGCGCTAGAACTAGGCCTCGTGGATCCAAAAACTAAGATCAATACAAAAGGTCCCATAAGAATAGGTGGCCACAAAATCAATGACTATAGAAGCAACGGTCCTGAGTTGCCTGTTTGGGAGGTTATTACTGAATCTTCCAATCTTGGAACAGCGCGAATAGCCAAAATGATTGGTCCTGAAAAACAACGAGAATTTCTGTCGAGTTTGGGTTTTTCAAAACCTACAACGATAGAGATGATTGAGGCCAATGGTGGGAAACCTTTACTGCCAAAGCGTTGGAATGAATTAGAAACTATGACTATTTCTTATGGGCACGGGTTATCTGCTACGCCTCTTCATTTAGCTACTGGATATGCAACGCTTGCCAACGGAGGCCGGCTGGTAAATCCAACACTTTTACAAGAAGTCAAACCTGTTTTAGGACCCCGGGTTATCTCGAAAGAAGTGGCAGAAAATAGCCTTGCTATGCTGAGAGGGGTTGTTACAGGAGGCACAGCGTCTTTAGCTGATGTAGATGGATATTTTGTCGGTGGGAAGACAGGAACAGCAGATAAACCAAGTTCTCAAGGCGGGTATGATAAAGAAAAGAATATCACAAACTTTGCTTCAATATTTCCGATAAATGAGCCAAAATATGTGTTAGTTGTTACTTTAGATGAAGCCCAAGATACGTCTGGTCCGGAGCCGAAGCGAACAGCAGGATGGACTGCCGTTCCGGTTAGTGCAGAAATTATTGCCAGAGTTGCTCCATTGCTTGGGTTGAGGCCAAAATTTGATAATCACTCCACCATAGGTATAACGTTATCTAACTGGCAGGAATAATCCTTGAGAATGAAGGTAAATTAAATGCCTAAACCTAAACGTCTTAGTAGCCTTGGCCTTTATCCCGAAAACGGTAACGACCCTTTAATAAACGAAATTATATTTGATAGTAGGCGAGTTAAACCAGGATGTTTATTTGCTGCGCTTAAAGGTGTTTCGGTTCATGGTGCTAAATTTGTAGAGGCCGCTCTTGAAGCTGGCGCTTCAGCGATTTTAACTGATCAAGAAGGTGCATTTAATCTAAAAGGTATAAAAATTGATACTTTAGTAGTGGAGAAAGATGCTCGCAGAGCTTTAGCAAAAGCCGTTTCTATATTTATGGAAAAACAGCCTGCAACAATAGTTGCAATAACTGGAACTAATGGGAAAACATCAGTTTCGACATTTTGTAGACAGCTTTGGAATGCGCTGGGAATTAATGGAATAAATATTGGCACAACGGGAATAGAGGGAAGCTGGTCCGCGCCTCTTAATTATACGACACCAGATCCAGTGAAACTACATGAAGTTTTGTCTACGGCTGTCTCAGAGGGTATTACACACGTGGCCATGGAAGCTTCAAGTCATGGTTTGGATCAGAGGCGTTTGGATGGAGTTGAAATTAAAGCTGCAGCTTTTACAAATTTTTCCCGTGATCATTTAGATTATCATGTTTCAATTGAAGATTATTTTAATGCAAAAAAGGGATTATTTGAGCGTTTGTGCCCAAAAGGAAAAGTTGGTGTATTCAATATCGATAATAAAGAAATTAAGAAACTTTGTGATTGGTATGCTTTAAATAATGACGTTTTAACGATTGGTCACGATGAGATGGCGGATCTTGTCATCTTGGACCAAAAATTTAATTCGACAAGTCAAGAAGTTAGGTTTTCATTCAAGGATAAAATTTATCAAAAGTCTATCAATTTAATAGGAACTTTTCAGGCTGAAAATTTATTAATGGCTGCTCTTCTGGTCATTTCATCTGGTTGTAAAGAAAGTGAAGTTTTTGAGCTTTTAGAGACTATTAAGCCGGTTCGAGGTCGCATGGAATTAGCTGCAACAAGAAGAAATGGAGCTTCTGTATATGTAGATTATGCTCACACTCCAGAAGCTATTGAGGTGGCATTAAAATCTCTCAAGCCCCATATTTTGGGAAAATTGATAGTTATTATTGGAGCAGGTGGCGAGAGAGATGAAGGAAAACGCCCTCTAATGGGGTTGGCAGCAGAAAAAAACTCAGATTTCGTAATTATCACTGACGATAATCCGAGAAATGAAGACCCACAATTAATCCATCAAATGATTAAAAATGGCATCAAAGATAAAAATAAAGTGATGGTCATTGGTGACAGAGCTGAAGCAATACTAAAGGCTGTTGACCTATTAGGAGTGGGCGATTGCCTTCTTATAGCGGGTAAGGGTCATGAAACTGAACAATTTATAGGAGAAAACATTTTCCCATTTGATGATTTTGAACAAGCCAGCTTATCAGTTTCTTCCTTAGATGGAATAGAGCGATGAGTTTATGGAAATCTCAAGATGCTGCCTTAGCAACCGGAGGTAAAAATACTCTTTCTTGGAGTGCAAGTGGTGTTTCGATCGACTCTAGGACTATTCAAAAGGGTGATTTATTTATTGCCTTGAAAGCTGAGCGAGACGGTCACAAATTTGTAGAGAATGCTTTCCAAAATGGTGCTGCGGCTGCACTTGTTGACCACGTGCCCAATTCTCTTGATGCCTCATGTCCATTACTTTTGGTTCCAAATGTTATGAAAGCACTACAGTCGATGGCATCTTTTGCCAGAAATCGGTTCAAGGGCAAAGTAATTGCTGTTACCGGATCTGTTGGCAAAACTTCAACAAAAGAGATGTTGCACAAAATACTTTCTGATCAGGGTGAAACGCATTCTTCGTTTGCCAGCTACAATAATCATTGGGGCGTTCCTCTCACTTTGACTCGCATGCCGGAAAGTGCGGATTTTTCTGTTATTGAAATCGGCATGAACCACCCTGGGGAAATAGCACCACTTTCTGTGTTAGCAAAACCAGATATAGCGCTTATTACTTCAGTAGCCCCAGCTCACTTAGCAGCTTTTAAAAATATAGAAGAAATAGCTCGAGAAAAAGCATCAATTGCTAAAGGCCTAAAAGGTGATGGCTCTGTAATAATAAACCAAAGCATAACGACAGCTGAAGTCCTTAAATTTGAAATAGTCTCTTATAATCAGGAAGTTATTGGTTATGGGTCTAGCGGTTGCAGCAGTAAAATATTGAATATTGATGAAATTAAAAACTGGCTGCATGTTGGTGGTTTGGTCGAAGGCGAAGAGCATAATTTTTGTTTAAATACTAGTTCAACTCATTTTGCAGAAAACGCTTTAGGATCTCTAGTTGTTGTTAAGAAGGTCAATTGTGATGTAAAAAAAGCTTGTGAGAGCCTTCAGTCATGGAGGCCGGGTATTGGTCGGGGATCGATCAAAAAGATTAATGTCAGAAATGTTGGTCTTATAGAGCTCATTGATGACGGTTATAATGCTAATCCCACCTCAGTCTCGGCAGCTTTAGAAACACTAAGTAAGTCTAAATCAAAGCGTAGAATTGCAATATTGGGTGACATGAAAGAATTAGGGCCCTCCGAAGTAGATTTCCACAAAAGTATAGCTTCGCTTGCCAGTATGGCTAAAGTCGATTGCGTATATACAGTGGGGCCATTGATGAAAAATTTGCATAATAGTTTGCCCAAAGAAAAGCGCGGACAGCATTTTAAAAACTCTCTAGAGGTCGTGCCTGAGTTGAGTTCAATTCTGAAAAGAGGCGATTGCTTACTTTTAAAAGCTTCTTTAAGTGTTGGGGTTAGTGTGATTTCTGATGCTATCTCTGATTTAGAGGGCTAAGATCTAAGTTTAAAGGAAAATTATGTTATACTGGCTAACTCAACTATCAGATGGAGGCGATTTTTTTAACTTGTTTCGTTACATTACGTTTCGAGCAGGAGGAGCTTTTTTTACGGCTTTGCTATTTGGGTTTTTATTTGGAAGACCATTGATTAATGTACTTCGAAAAAAACAAGGAAAAGGTCAGCCAATCAGAGATGATGGGCCAACTACGCACTTTGAAAAAGCAGGCACTCCTACAATGGGTGGTTTGTTAATTTTGATATCCTTACTTTTTGCTACTTGTATGTGGGCTAGGCTCGACAACATATTTATTTGGATTGTAGTTTTAGTAACTCTTTGCTTTGGTATGATTGGTTTTGCTGATGATTATGCAAAAGTTTCAAAGCAAAACACAAAAGGAGTCCCTGGACGAATTCGCTTAATTCTTGGTTTTATTATTTCAGCAATCGCCGCCTATTTTGCGGCTATTAATCATCCAGAGGCCCTTCAGTATAAACTAGCGTTGCCTGTCTTTAAAGATACGTTGATCCATCTAGGATTATTGTTTATTCCGTTTTCGATGATAGTCGTTGTTGGAGCAGCAAATGCGGTCAATTTAACTGATGGTTTAGATGGACTTGCAATAATGCCGGTCATGATTGCCGCATTGGCACTAGGGGTCATCTCTTATGCTGTTGGTCGTGTAGATTTCACTAATTATTTAGATGTCCATTATGTACCAGGAACTGGAGAATTATTAATATTTTGCTCGGCTCTTTTCGGTGGTGGGTTAGGTTTTCTTTGGTATAACGCTCCACCAGCAGCAGTATTCATGGGTGACACAGGGGCTCTTTCATTAGGTGGGGCGTTAGGTTCAATAGCCGTTGTTACAAAACATGAAATTGTTTTAGCAATAGTTGGTGGATTATTCGTTGTGGAGGCCTTGTCTGTAATAGTCCAAGTTGCATACTTTAAAGCTACTGGCCGAAGAGTATTTCTTATGGCTCCAATTCATCACCATTTTGAGAAGAAAGGTTGGGCTGAGCCTCAAATTGTTATTCGGTTTTGGATTATTTCCTTGATTTTGGCTATGATTGGACTTGCTACACTCAAGGTTAGGTAAAAGTTTTAATGGTATGATTTCGGCTCAGAACGTAAAAAATAACAATTACGTCATTTTAGGTCTAGGGCGCTCTGGTCTGTCTGTAGCTGCGGCTCTGCAAGCAGGAGGTGCAAAAGTTTTGTGTTTGGATGATAATCCAAAGTATCTGAAAAAAGCCGAAGAGTTAGGGTTTAACTGTTCACTACCAGATAAGGTAAATTGGAATGAAATAGATGTCTTGTTGGTTAGCCCCGGTATCCCACATCATTATCCTGAGCCTCACCATGTTGTTTTATCAGCAATTGAAAACGGAGTAGCAATAGACAACGATATAGGGGTTTTTTTTAAATCGATTGGCTCAATGGAATGGGCAAAATTCAATGTGATGCCAAAAATTATTGCTGTAACAGGGTCAAATGGCAAGTCAACGACAAGTGCATTGATTCACCATATTGTTACATGTGCAAATCGCCCATCTCAGCTGGCAGGTAACATTGGCAAAGGTGTTTTTGATATTGAACCATTATCCGATGGAGAAGTCCTGATTTTAGAACTATCATCATATCAAACTGAGGTTGCTAATAGTTTAACGCCTGACGTTGCAGTCTTTACAAATTTTACTCCTGATCATTTAGAACGACATGGCGGTCTTGGGGGTTACTATGCTGCAAAAAAACGCCTCTTTGTCTCTGGATGCCCTGACCGATCTATAATTGGGGTAGATGAATTTGAGGGGCAGCTATTGGCTCAAGAACTTTCTGACCACATACATGATGATCGTATTATTAGAATTTCCAGCTCTAGAAAACTTACTGACATGGGGTGGACTGTTTTTGCTTCTAAAGGTTTTTTGGCAGAATATCGAAAAGGTAAACAAATAGCATCCATTGATCTTCGAAAATGTACTGCACTGCAAGGAACCCACAATCATCAAAATGCTTGTGCAGCTTATGCTGCTGTACGTGCTATGGGTATTGGACCAAGAGAAATAGAGAAGGCTTTTTTTAGTTTTACCGGATTGCCACATCGATCTCAGTTGGTACGTGAGATCGGTGGAGTTGTTTTTATAAATGATAGTAAAGCTACAAACATAGATAGTGCTATTAAAGCACTTTTGACCTATCCAAACATTCGATGGATATGTGGTGGCCAACAAAAAGAAGGAGATATTTCTAGAATTAACAAAGCGCTAGTTAATGTGCAGAAAGCCTATGTTATTGGTGCTGATAGTGCAGGTTATTCCAATCAGATTAGTTGTGATTATGAAATCTGCAACACAATGGATATGGCTGTCAAAAGTGCATTTAGAGATGCTAAAAAAGGTGACACAATTTTGCTTGCCCCAGCAGCAGCCAGTTTTGATCAATTTTCTTCTTTCGAAGAACGGGGTGAGACTTTCGAAAGTGAAGTCATTAAGCTTATGTGATCTGGGTATAGTATATTTGAAGTTAAATAAGATCCACGAGACAAACAAAGGCTACAATATTTACAGATGCAGACTTATTTTCTCTAGCTTTTGTTGAATAATTTGGCTACCAATAAATAAATGATCCTAGAAAACTAGGGCATCAAGAGGTAAAAAGGCAGAAACCATGACAGAAATGGTTCATGGAACAACATCTGGTTCAGATGGTGAAGCAATACTTTCACGTTGGTGGCGGACAACTGATCTGTGGACCATGACGTGTATTTTTTTGTTGTTTTCTATCGGTCTGCTGCTCGGTTTTGCGGCGTCACCTCCGCTCGCAGAAAAAAATGGATTTGCACCTTTTCATTATGTAGAGAGACAAATTGTTTTCGGAGCGCTGTCATTATCTACAATGATTATCATGTCTATGATGTCAGTGGATTTAGTAAGACGATTAGCTATCATTGGTTTTATTTTTTCGTTCATTGGGCTTCTATTTCTTCCTATATTTGGGACAGACTTTGGTAAAGGCGCAACCCGATGGTATGCTCTGGGGTTTGCATCTTTACAGCCCTCCGAATTTTTGAAGCCGTGTTTTATCGTTTTGATAGCTTGGATGATATCAGCTTCGAAAGAAATAAATGGTCCTCCGGGTAATCTAATTTCTTTTGTCATTACCGTAGTTGTTTCTACGTTTCTAGTTTTACAGCCAGATTTTGGTCAAGCCTGCCTAATACTCTTTGGTTGGTCTGTCGTGTATTTTATTGCTGGTGCCCATATTCTTCTTCTAGTCGGAGTAGCAGGAGGGGCAATAGGCTTAGGTTCTTTCGCATATATTTCATCAGAACACTTTGCTAGAAGGATCGATGGTTTTTTATCGCCCGATTTAGATCCAAAAACTCAATTAGGATATGCAACTAATGCTATCCAAGAAGGTGGTTTTTTTGGTGTTGGTGTTGGTGAAGGGCAAGTCAAGTGGTCTTTACCTGATGCTCACACAGATTTTATTATAGCTGTTGCGGCCGAAGAATATGGTTTTGTTTTGGTTGGGCTTATTTTAATTACCTATAGCACGATTGTATGCGTTTCGTTAGCTAGGTTGTTGCGAGAGAGAGATGTTTTCGTTCGACTTGCTGGAACAGGATTAGTTTGTATGTTTGGCATTCAAGCCGTTATTAATATTGGTGTTGCTGCTAGACTATTACCAGCGAAGGGCATGACTTTACCTTTTGTAAGTTATGGTGGGTCGTCTTTAATTGCGGGAGGTATTGCTATGGGAATTTTATTATCGTTGACAAGGAACCGCCCCCAGAAAAATGTAGCTGATATTTTTATCAAAGGATAAATTGTGAATAATAAACCCTTAGCAATATTAGCAGCTGGTGGAACTGGAGGTCACATGTTCCCAGCGCAGGCTTTAGCGGAAGAGCTTTTGATGAGGGGTTGGCGCGTCAAGTTATCAACTGATTTTAGGGGAGGGCGGTATACAAAGAATTTTCCTGAAGATGTGAAAATTGAAACAGTTAACTCTGCAACTTTTTCAAGAGGCAATTTAGTCTTTATAGTAAAAGCTTTTCTTTTAATCTTAACTGGAATTTTTGCCTCTTTGAGGTCATTTTCAAAAGACAGGCCGGCGATTGTAATTGGTTTTGGAGGCTACCCGACAATTCCAGCCCTTACGACTTCCCTGTTGTTACGGTTGCCTAGAATTATCCATGAGCAGAATGGGGTTCTGGGAAAAGTTAATCAATTATTTGCCAAAAATGTTCAATTAGTTGCCTGTGGTATTTCTCCAACAGTGATGCCCAAAAATGTAAAGTCTGAGCATGTGGGTAATCCGGTGAGAAAAGACGTTTTAAGCCGCGCTGGTGCTCCCTATATTCCTCCAGGTGATCACCCCATGTCTATTTTTGTGATGGGTGGATCTCAGGGTGCTAAAATTTTATCAAATATTGTTCCTGAAGCAATAAGTTGTTTGCCAGAAGAAATTTTGAATTTTATCCGTGTTTTTCAGCAGGCTCGTGATGAAGATTGTCAACGTGTTGAGTTATATTATTCCAACAATGGCATCAAATGCGATGTTCGCCCCTTTTTTGATGATGTGGCTTCTTATCTAAGTGAAGCCCAGCTTATTATATCACGATCAGGTGCTTCGTCTGTTGCAGATATCGGGGTAATTGGTCGCCCTTCAATTCTTATCCCGCTGGAGTCTGCCGTTAGAGATGAACAAACATTAAACGCCTATCCTTTAAAAAAATCGCAGGCTGCAACGGTTATTGCTGAACATAATTTATCGGTAAAACGATTGAGTAATGCCATAAGGAAAATTTTATCTTCACCTGAGAGAGCGAGCAAAATGGCAGCCAATGCTCGAAAAACTGTAACCATAGAAGCAACTAAACGACTAGCTGACCGAGTAGAAGAAATCTCTGGATACCCAGTAACATGAACTCAATGACCAAACTGCCTGTGAACGTAGGCTCAATACATTTTGTAGGTATTGGAGGAATTGGGATGTCTGGTATTGCCGAAGTTTTGCTAAATTTAAATTATCAAATTCAGGGTTCCGATTTAAACAAAAGCCCTATTACAGAAAGATTAGAGAAATTAGGGATTAAAATTTTTTATAAACATGCTGTTGATAATCTTAAAAATGCATCAGTTGTTGTCATTTCTAGTGCTGTCAAAGAGTCAAACCCAGAATTAGTAGCAGCAAGAAATAGCGGTTTGCCTATTGTTAAAAGATCCGAAATGTTAGCTGAACTAATGCGGTTAAACTCTAATATTGCGATCGCTGGGACGCATGGAAAAACAACAACTACGACATTGGTAGCAACTTTGCTAGATGGTGGAGGTTTGGACCCAACGGTGATAAACGGCGGGATAATTCATGCTTATGGTTCTAATGCTCGCCTTGGGGGAGGTGATTGGATGGTTGTTGAGGCAGATGAAAGTGATGGCACATTCAATCGGCTACCAGCAACCTTAGCTGTTGTAACTAACATAGATCCTGAACACTTAGATCATTGGGGAAGTTTTGAAATGTTACGAAAAGGTTTTTTTGATTTTATTTCAAACATTCCTTTTTACGGTGCTGCTTTCTGCTGTACAGATCATCCTGAAGTGCAGGCTTTGGTCGGTAAAGTTACTGACCGAAGAATTGTTACTTACGGATTTAATGCGCAAGCAGACATTCGGGCAACAAATGTTTCTTATATGGATGGTAATTCATATTTTGATGTTACTATTCGGAAGCAAAATTTAAAATTAGACCGCCTTTCTTTACCTATGCCTGGCAAGCATAATATATCAAACGCGTTGGCGGCTATAGCAATTGCGTGCCATCTTGAGATTGATTATAAGTTGATCAGAAGCGCCCTTTCTGAATTCAAAGGAGTAAATCGACGTTTTACTCAAGTAGCAGAAATAAACGGCATAAAAATTATAGATGATTATGGTCATCACCCGGTTGAAATATCTGCTGTTCTAAACGCTGCACGTCAAACCTCTAATGGAAAAGTATTCGCAATTCATCAGCCACATCGTTACACACGTTTAAATTCTTTATTTGAAGATTTCTGTTCATGTTTTAATGAAGCTGATTTCGTTGGTATTATGGAAGTGTATTCTGCTGGCGAAGATCCCATTGAAGGGGCATCTAGATCTGATTTGGTTAAAGGTTTGGTTAGGCACGGTCATAGAAACGTTTTCTCAATAGATACTGAGGATGATTTGGAAACTTTAATAAGGCGGCAGGCCACAAGTGGAGATATTATCGTTTGTCTAGGCGCAGGTACAATAAGCGTTTGGGCAAATAATTTGCCTACTAAATTAAGCGATTTGGAAAACCTGTAAGAATATATATAAACTTTTGATTTTAGCATTTGAAGTGATTAGGCAGTTTTATGTTACTTGATACACGTGGATCGATAGTTGAAAATAAGCAACTTGCTAAAATAACCTGGTTGCGGGTCGGGGGTCCAGCAGACTTCTTTTTTATGCCTGCTGACACCCAAGACTTAATTGAATTTTTGAGAAAACTTCCTGAAAACATAAAGATTTTTCCAATTGGTGTTGGAAGTAATTTAATTGTTAGGGACGGCGGAATTAGAGGAGTCGTTATTAGGTTAGGAAGCAGTTTTAACAAGATCACTTTTGACGGTAATAAGATTATAGCTGGGGCCTCAGCATTAGATTCCAAAGTGGCTTTGCGGGCAGCTGATGAAGGTTTAGATTTAACTTTCCTACGAACAATACCTGGTTCAATAGGGGGAGCGGTAAAAATGAACGCGGGTTGTTATGGATCATACGTTAAAGATTTTTTCGTTTCCGCTAAGGTTGTAAATCGCTCAGGAGAATTAATGGAGTTATCTTCAAAAGATATTCAATTCTCTTATAGATATTGCGATTTGCCTGAGGATCTTATTATTCTTGAAGCTACTTTTTGTGCACAAGCTGGTAATCCACAGATTTTGCATGCCAAGATGAGAGATCAATTAGAAAAAAGAGATGCAACTCAGCCAACAAAGGAACGAACTGCTGGAAGTACTTTTCGAAACCCAGCAGGTTTCTCAAGTACAGGTGAGGAAAATGAGGAACATGATCTCAAGGCTTGGAAATTAATTGATGATGCCGGTATGAGAGGGGCAACTTTTGGTGGTGCAAAAATAAGTGAAAAACATTCAAACTTCTTGATAAACTCAGGTGGTGCAACTGCCTACGAATTAGAAAGTTTAGGTGAGCAGGTACGAAAAAGTGTTTTTAAAACTAGTAAAGTTAAGTTAGAGTGGGAAGTAATAAGAATTGGTGAAACCAATCAATAACTCACATTGAGTATGAAAAAGTAAAAACAGGCTATATTTGGCCATTGAAGGCGAATGATTATGTCGAGCAGGACAGATCGTCACGTCGTAGTTGTTAAGGGCGGCCACTCAGTTGAGCGGCAGGTGTCATTAGTATCGGGTCGCGAGTGTGCGGCTGCTCTGCGTCGTGTGGGATATAAAGTGACAGAGGTCGATGCTGGCAACGACTTGCCAAAAGAGCTCTGTAAACTGTCGCCAGATGTTGTATTCAATGCCCTACACGGTCGATTTGGAGAGGATGGCTGTGTTCAAGGGTTGTTTGAGTGGATGGGCTTACCTTATACTCACTCTGGTGTTCAAGCTTCTGCTTTGGCGATGGATAAGTATACAGCTAAAAAGATTTTTAGGTCTGAAAACTTACCTGTTGCAGATGGTGTTTTTGCTTCTTCCGCTGAAGCATTTTCTACGCACTTAATGGAGCCGCCGTATGTAATAAAACCAGTAAACGAGGGTTCATCGGTTGGTGTTCATTTAGTAATGAACAAACTTGATCGCTCACGTCTTTCTGAAAAAGATTTTCCAGATAGAGTTTTAGTAGAAAAATTTATTCCAGGACATGAGTTGACTACAACAGTAATGGGCAGTCAGCCTCTTGGTGTCACAGATATTATTACTGAGAAATGGTATGATTATGACGCAAAGTACCAGTTGAATGCGTCTAAACATGTTGTTCCGGCTGATATTCCGAGAGAGGTTTATGAAGCTTGTGAAGATTTTGCTGTGCGCGCTCACCTAGCATTAGGTTGCAAGGGTATATCCAGAGCTGATTTTAGATGGGACAATAATTTGGGTGTTGCTGGCCTTTATTTGTTAGAGATAAATACCCAGCCTGGCATGACTCCCACTTCTCTGAGCCCAGAGCAGGCTAAAGCAAAGGGGATTTCTTTTGATGATTTTTGTAATTGGATTTTGGAGGATGCTTCTTGCAACAGATAGGTTTTCCAAAGTTAAAAAAACGCGACCCAGCTCCCTCGCGATTAGGGTATAAATTTTCTAGATGGATGTTATCTCCTTTTATAAAGAAATCAGTTTTTTTCGGCATGCCGTTGATTATTTTACTACTGCCAGTTTTTATTTTTTTGAAAGATCAAAATAACAAAAACCTGGTAGAAGAAATAGTTTTGGATTTTTATCGTAAGATCATAGAGCGGCCTGAGTTTATGCTCAGTGCGCTTTCCATTCAGGGTTCTAGTGATAGTTTAAATGCAGAGATTAGAGAGATTTTAGGGCTTAACTTTCCAATTAGCTCTTTTGACTTAGATTTGGCGGATCTACGAAATAGAGTTTTATCGTTACCCCCTGTGGAAACCGCGGAAGTTCGTCTGGAGGGTGGCAGTATTTTGCATGTAAAAGTAAAAGAAAAAGTTCCAGCATTGCTTTTAAAGGACGACACTGGAATTCATGTTTTAAATAAAAATGGTGATTACATAAGGCCGTTATTATCAACTGAATATGGCTCGAAGCTACCAGTGATAACCGGGGAAGGCGCACAAAAAGCCGCAGCGGAAGCATTTATATTATTTTCGGCATTGTACGATAAATTAGACGAAGTTCGTGGTTTAGTTTTGGTAGGAGGGCGACGTTGGAACATCGTTCTCAAATCAGGTCAAGTGATCATGTTACCTGAAAAAAAATCGGAACAAGCCGTTCAGAAAATTTTAATTTTAGACAAAGCAGAGAAGATTTTATCTCGAGACATAGCGGTATTTGACTTTCGGCTTCCGTATAGGATTACTTTAAGGTTTCCTGAAAATAAAGATGGGCAGATAAATTCAAAAGTAATTGGGGTAAGCAACTAATGGAATTATATCAAACACAAAGAGCTATGCGAGCAATGCGAACGGCTGCTTTGCAGCGCGGTGTAGTAGCTGTTTTAGATGTCGGATCTTCAAAGATAGGGTGCTTAATTTTAAAGTTTGAAGGTCTTGAGGAAAAAATAGAGGCGGATGGAGTTGGATCTTTAGCAGGCCAATCAGGCTTTCAAGTTATTGGTTCTGCACTCACCAGATCTAGGGGTATGGAATATGGTGAGATCGTATCTATGCCAGAAACAGAGAGGGCAATTAGAACTGCTCTTCAATCGGCTCAGAAATTAGCAAATTCTCGGGTTGATCATGTAATCGCATGCATTTCTGGCGGTTCGCCTCGCTCTTATGGCCTGGAGGGTACCGTAGATATCAAAACTGGTATAGTTGATGATAATGATATTGCTGATGTTTTAGGCTCCTGCGGAATTCCAGCATATGGTTCTGATAGAGAGGTTTTGCATGCACAACCTGTAAATTTTTCACTAGATCACAGAACTGGTTTATCTGACCCCAGAGGCCAAATAGGAAAAAAACTCTCCGTTGACATGCATATGCTAACCGTCAAAGAAAAAACAATCCATGACTTGGCCTATTGTCTCAAAAGGTGTGACTTAGAACTAGCAGGTGTAGCCTCCGCCTCTTATGCCTCTGCGCTGTCATCTTTGGTTGAAGATGAAAAAGAATTAGGAGCTGCTTGTATTGATCTTGGTGGAGGATCAACAAACTTAGCAATATTCTGGAAAAAACACATGATTTTTGCTGAAACAATAAAAATGGGAGGTGGTTTGGTCACGCGTGATATTTCTTTGGGTTTGCAAATACCTTTATCAACTGCGGAAAGGCTTAAAACTAGAAATGGAGGCGTTGTTGCGACTGGGTTAGATGATCGAGAGATGATTGAAATTGCCAGCGAAACTGAGGATTGGGAGGGTGAGCGCAGAATGATTAGCCGGTCAGATCTTATTGGAATAATGAGACCTCGGGTCGAAGAAATATTAGAAGAGGTTCGTTCAAGTTTGACTGACGCGGGTTTTGAAGATCTACCGAGCCAAAAAATTGTTCTGACGGGTGGTGCGAGCCAAATACCTGGAATTGATAATATAGCTAGTAAAATACTTGGCCAACAGGTCCGGCTTGGAAGACCTATGCGAATTCACAGATTACCTCAAGCTTACTCAGGGCCGAGTTGTGCTGGGCTTGTCGGGTTAAGCCTATTTGCAGCTCACCCTCAAGATGAATGGTGGGATTTCTCACCGCGCAGTAAAAGTTTTGGAGGTAAGTCGGTGAGTCGGGCTTTTCGCTGGCTCAGAGATAATTGGTAAGTTTCAACACTATAATACAAATAATTTGACTAAATATCGACAAAAACCGTGCTTATTTTCTATATATTGTGCTAATATTTGCTTTTTTGCGTGACCTTTTTGACAAAAAGCAGTATGATGTTTTGTAATAAAAGCAGTAAAATTAGCACCAAAAAATGGGCAAAACAGGCGGATCTACTATGACATTAAATTTATCAATATCGGAAAAAGAGGATTTAAAACCTCGCATAACAGTATTTGGCGTTGGCGGAGCCGGTGGGAATGCAGTCAACAACATGATTGAAAAGCAATTGAAAGGCGTGGATTTTGTTGTGGCTAATACAGACGCTCAAGCTTTACAACAAAGTCAATCATCGCAGAAAATCCAGTTGGGCGTAAAGGTTACCGAGGGCTTAGGGGCAGGAGCCAAGGCTTCTATTGGTGCTTCAGCAGCCGAAGAGAGTATTGAACAAATCGTTGATGAATTATCTGGCACACATATGTGTTTTATCACTGCTGGTATGGGAGGTGGAACAGGTACTGGAGCCGCTCCTATAATTGCACAGGCAGCTAGAGAACTCGGTGTTTTAACTGTTGGAGTAGTTACAAAGCCTTTCCAATTTGAAGGTGTAAAGCGCATGCGCCAAGCCGAAGAAGGCGTTGAGGCTCTACAAAAAATGGTTGATACTTTAATTATTATCCCAAATCAAAATCTGTTTCGAATAGCAAATGAAAAAACAACCTTCACTGAAGCTTTCAGCATGGCGGACGATGTTCTTTATCAAGGTGTAAAGGGTGTGACCGATTTGATGGTAAGGCCAGGACTAATCAATTTAGATTTTGCCGATGTGCGTGCCATAATGGATGAAATGGGTAAGGCTATGATGGGAACTGGTGAGGCGGAAGGTGAAGATCGTGCCATTCAAGCTTCTGAGAAGGCTATTGCTAATCCACTTCTTGATGAGATTTCTCTACGCGGCGCTAAAGGAGTTTTGATAAACATTACTGGCGGATATGATCTTACACTTTTTGAGCTAGATGAAGCTGCAAACAGAATTAGAGAAGAAGTTGATCCTGATGCAAATATAATTGTTGGTTCGACTTTAGATACTGAATTAGAGGGTAAAATGCGTGTTTCTGTAGTTGCAACAGGCATTGATGCTGGCGAAATCTCACAATCGTTCAATGAAAGTCAGATGCAAGAGACTGAACTAGTTTCAGATCAAATAGTGGAACAAGCAGATCAAAACTTGTCGTTAGAGGAACCTCTTGTGGCTAAAACACAAGAAATTTTTGATCAAATTGATAATGAGATCTCAAGCGACATCAGCACCGATCAACCTTTGGCAACAGATAACGAATATAAAGAAGAAAATGGTTTGCAGGCAGCTTCAGTGGCTTCTAGTTTTCAGGAGCCCTCTGGTATTCCAACAGCAGAAACATTAGAGAGACTGCGAGCAGCTGTATCAAAAGAGAATAGTGAAAGCCCTATGCCTCAAAATAATGAACAGCCTTCTGAAATCGAACGGCCAAAGTTTGGTATTAGTTCATTAATTAGTAGAATGTCGCGAAGTGAAGGTTCCGATATAAGTTCTGAACCAAGAAAAGAGCCAAACTTTAACTCGACGGATGATGATAATAGTGAGCAAGATAAGATAGAGGTACCTGCATTTTTACGAAGGCAAGCTAACTAATTGTAACTTAATTGTTAATTTGGGTTGTTTGCGTATGGAATTGCAATGTGCTCGTCGTATACGATATGTAACAAATAGTCACAAAGCGTTAATTGTTTTAAAGATTTCGATGTAATATCAATGCAACAAACCAAAAAACTGTAAATGCATTTTGGAGTATTGATTTGCAAACGACGGTAAGTGAACCAATTGTTTTTAAGGGAATAGGTTTACACACAGGCAAAAAGTCAACGTTAACTTTGCACCCAGCAGATGCTGATTTTGGTATTTGTTTTAAAAGAACAGATATCCTTTCAGGCGGTAATATCGTTAAAGCCTCCTGGTTGAATATAGCCAATAGTGAATTGTGTACACGGTTAATGAATTCAGAAGGTGTCAGTGTTTTAACAGTTGAACATTTAATGGCAGGGTTGGCTGGATGTGGAATAAACAACGCTCTAGTAGAAATAAACGGTCCAGAGGTTCCAATACTTGATGGCAGCGCGGTGACGTTTGTAAAAGAAATTTTGAAAACAGGGATTAAACTCCAAAAAAGTTCATTAAAAGCGGTGCGAATTCTCAAAACAGTCAAATATAAGAAAGATATCGCCTGGGCGAAGTTTGAACCAAGCGACTATCCGAGGATGAGTTTTTCTATTGAATTTTCTGAGGAAGTCATTGGAGCTCAGAGTAAAACGCTAGATATGTCTAATGGTTCCTTTGTACGTGAACTTTGCGATAGTAGAACATTTTGTAGGCATTCTGAAGTGGAAGCGATGAGGTCAAAAGGATTAGCGCTTGGAGGAAGCTATGACAATGCGGTAGTCGTGGATGGAAAGGATGTCTTGTCGCCAGGTGGCTTAAGGCATTCCGATGAGCCCGTAAGGCATAAGATGTTGGATGCATTAGGTGATATTGCACTGGCTGGTTATCCTATACTTGGCCATTACATTGGACACAGAGCTGGACATGGAATAACTCACGGTCTTTTGAAAAGTTTGTTTTCAGATTCGGAAAACTTTGAGATTATTTCTTGTGACCAAGATATAGTTGATACTCTGCCTGGAAGCGGTGTGCAGTTATCAGAAGTTTGCAAAGTAGCTTAAAACTGAACTTTATAGTTACTTCTAGTAGTTTTTCAAAAATTTATTATATGTTAAGGACTGACTAGTTCTTTATAGTTAACACGATTATTCCGGAGAAACTCTCATATGCTTTTGCCCAAAAGTCGCGCATTACCCCTGATTTTTGTACTTATAATTTTGCTATTTTCCAGTTGCTCAGAAAGCCAAAATGGCCTTGAAAGTAGTGTTTCTGAAGATAAAGCAGCGGAGGAAATCTTTAATTCTGGAGAGAAGGAAATTCTTCGAAAGCGATATGGAGATGCAGCTGAAAAATTTAAAGAAGTTGAAAGACTTTATCCGTATTCAGATTGGTCTAAGCGTGCTCTTATTATGCAAGTATATGCACTCCATAAAGATCAAGCATATGAAAATGTGGTAAGTGCTGCAAACCGTTTTATAGAATTTCATCCTAATGACAAAGATGTACCTTATGCCTATTATCTCATAGGACTAAGTTATTATGATCAAGTTCTGGAAATTGGCCGTGATCAAAAACTTACACAAGAAGCCTTAGCAGTTTTTAAGCTTATCATAGAAGAATACCCAAATAGTGAGTATGCCTTAAGTTCACAAATAAAATTTGATTTTTTAAGAGATCACCTTGCCAGTAAGGAGATGGAAGTTGGAAGGTATTATCTTAAACGTGCACATTTTGTCCCTGCAATTAATAGGTTCAGGCGTGTCATTGAAGACTTCTCTACAACATCTCAAGTTCCTGAGGCTTTACATAGATTAGTAGAAGCTAATTTAAGCTTAGGTCTTATCGATGAAGCTCAAACTGCAGGGGCAATTCTTGGGTATAATTATAAGTCCACTGAATGGTATGAACGAACCTTTGAATTGTTAAAAAGTGAAGGCTTAAAGCCAAAGTCTTCGGGTAACAGTTGGCTCAGCCAAATATATCGGCAAGTTATAAAAGGACAGTGGTTATAAACCTTCATGCTTTGTGAGCTCGAAATCAAAGATATTTTATTGATAGAGAATTTATCTCTAGATTTTTCTTCTGGTCTTAATGCATTTACTGGAGAGACAGGAACGGGAAAGTCGATTTTGCTTGATTGTCTTGGGTTTGTCTTGGGAGCAAGAGGTCAAGCTTCGATAGTGAGAGATGGCGCAGCAAGAGGCGAGGTTACGGCTATTTTTTCGATAAAAAAAGATAGCCAAGTACAGCAAATTCTTGAGGAAGCAGATATTCCAAAATCTGAGGAACTGATACTTCGAAGAGTTAATTTCTCTGATGGTAGAAAATCAGCATGGGTTAATGAAAAACGTGTTTCTTCTGATTTTTTGCGACTTTTAGGTGATAATTTGATTGAATTTCATGGGCAGCATGATGAGCGAGGTCTTTTAGATTCTAAGGGGCATTTGCAACTTTTAGATCAATTTGCCAAGCTGGAACCTTTATTAACTTTGGTTAAGCAGGCTTTCCTTGACTTAAAAGAAAATCAAAAGGCGTTGGAGACTCTCATTCAAAGAAATCAAGAAATTTCTGAAGAAGAGGATTTGATTAAGCATAATCTTAAAGAAATTTCTGATTTAGGGACTTATCCTGGTGAGGAGGCGGAGCTAGATACTAAGCGAAGATTAATGCAAAATGCTCAAACTATAAGGGATAATATTGTTCAAGCTGGCGGTCTCATTGGAAGGGAGGGAGCAGAAGGTCAATTGAATGACTCAATACGTTGGTTAGAAAAAGCTACTGCTCAGGCAGGAAATGTATTAGATGATACTCTTAGCTCTCTTAGGAGAGCTCACTTAGAGCTTCTAGAAGCGCAGTCTGGCATAGAGAATACACTTTCTGATTTGAGTTTTAATTCTGAAGAGTTAGAAATAGTTGAAGACCGTTTGTTTTTGATCAGGGGACTTTCTAGAAAACATAAAGTTTTGTCCGATCAACTTCCTGAGCTAGAGCAAAGCTTGTTAGACAAATTATCTTTGATAGAAACTGGTAGTGATAATATTGAGCGATTAAAGCAAAGCTATGATGAAAAACTTAGTGAATTCAATAAAATGGCTGAAAATCTATCATTAGAAAGGCAAAAAGCTGCCTCTATTTTAGACAAGATGATCGAAAAAGAATTTCGACCTTTAAAAATGGAAAGAGCGCGATTTAAAACCGAATTGCAACAGACAAGTCCAAGTGAGTTGGGCAAAGATAACGCTGTGTTTACTATTTCCACCAACCCAGGAAGTAAATTTGATCCATTGATGAAAATTGCTTCAGGGGGTGAATTAAGTCGCTTCCTTCTTGCTTTAAAGGTATGTTTGACAAGCGATCAAAAGGCTGGATCAATTGTATTTGATGAAATTGATCGTGGAGTTGGGGGTGCCACAGCAGATGCAGTAGGTAGACGTCTTTTGAAATTAGCAGAAAGTAACGCTCAAGTTTTAGCGGTAACACATTCCCCCCAAGTCGCTGCACTTGCGGATACGCACTTCATGGTTTCTAAGGAGACAAATAATGAAAGTGCTTTGTCTCATGTGAATGAGGTTAGTGGTAAAAACCGCGTGGAAGAAATAGCTCGTATGATTTCTGGTGACAGGGTTACTGATGAAGCCCGTGAGGCTTCGCGAGTTTTAATTGCTGGGGCGCGAAGAGCCTAGCTAATTCCGTTTAATTATTTTTCCGGGATTCATTATGTTATAAGGATCCAATGCCTCTTTTATGTTTCCCATAACATTCCAACCATGACCGTGTTGGTCCGCCATAAAATCGATTTTTCCCATGCCTATTCCATGTTCTCCAGTGCATGTGCCACCCAATCTAATCGCTAATTTTGCCATTTTGGCAGCTACAGATTTCGCAGCTTTTAATTCTTGATGATTTTCAGGGTCTACCAGTAGAATAGCATGAAAATTACCGTCCCCAACATGGCCTAAAATTGGCCCTGCTATTCCACTTTTAACTATATCCTTTTGGGTTTCGGATACGGCTTCACCCAATTTTGTCTGGGGAACGCATATGTCGGTTACTATTGCTCTTTTCCCTGGTGCTGAGGCTAAAATTGCATAGTAGCCTTTGTGGCGCAGTGCCCAAAGTTCTTTTCTTTCTTCCTCTTTAGTAGACCATTTAAAATCTATTCCTCCATATTCGGAGCAAGCAGATTTAAAGCTTTTGATATCTTCGTTAGCAGAAATCTCTGAACTATGTAGCTCAAAAAGTAAATGGGGTTTTACTGGCAAACTCAGGTTTGAATATGCATTAAATGCCTCAACTGACTTTTCATCTAAGAATTCAAGGCGCGCAATAGGTATGCCCATATATGTGATATCTTGAACCGCCTGCACAGCATCATTTATTGTATCAAATGCGACTACTCCAGAAGTTATTAATTCTGGAATAGGGTGAAGCTTTACTGTGATTTTTGTAATGAGTCCTAGCGTGCCCTCTGCTCCTATAAACAAAGAGGTCAAATCATAGCCCGCTGCTGATTTCTTAGCTTTTGTGTTAGTATTAATACATTCACCATTAGCAATGACCACTTCTAGACTTTGAATATTTTCCCGCATGGTTCCATAGCGAACAGATGTTGTACCTGATGCTCTGGTAGATGCCATTCCCCCTAGAGTAGCGTTTGCGCCAGGATCCACTGAAAAGAATAACCCTGAGTGTCGTAATTCATGGTTTAATTGTTCTCTTGTTACTCCAGGTTCCAATGTTGCTGACATATTGGAGGGATCAATTTCTAGCACTTTGTTCATTTTTGAAAAGTCTACACAGATGCCGCCATGTATAGCAGAAGTATGCCCCTCTAAAGACGTTCCCACACCATAACCGATTATTGGGATTTTGGATTGGTGACAAACATTAACAATATACACTACGTCAGCAGTTGTTAAAGGGTAGACTACTGCGTCCGGTGCATGGGTTGGAAAGTAAGACTCACTGTGGCCGTGATTTTCAAGATCTGTTTGTGATGTTGACCAACGTTCACCAAAATGGTTTTTCAATATTTCAAATGTGTTTTGTATTGTCATATAAATTGAACCTGAAAATAGTCTGACCTGATATCTAAATATTAGTAGGAGCTTTAAAGTCTTTCGACAATGACCGCATTTGTTGGAACGAAAGCAATATAATTTAGCAATTCCTCTACACATGTGCTAGGGGTCGTGAATTCCCAAGCAATATTTTCTAACGTTTGGCTTTTTGTTACTATTGAATAATATTCTGAAGTGCCTTTATGAGGACAGGTCGTTGTATGACCTGTCTTGTCAAAAAACACCATGGCTAGATCTTTTTTTGGAAAATATAATACGGGCTTGTTGTCGCCCTCATTTAGTTCCAAAGCCTCCATTGTCTCCCCAAGAACAGCGCCACCAGCGCGAATTGACCATTTGTCAGGAGAAGGGCTTATGCTGATTTCTGGTTTCAATTTTATTTGACCTACTGTCTACTTTTCTATTGGCTTAGTCATATTTTCTAACCACGCCTGCGTTTTGGTATCTACTTTGTTGTGTACCTTTTCCCAGCACTGCAAATGATAATTGTTTATCCATTCAATTTCATGCTCATTTAGAAGCCTTACAGATATTAACCGCTGATCAATAGGAACAAAGCTTAGGGTTTCAAATTCCAAGAATGAGTTGCTTGGTTCCATTTCGCTTTTTTGAACTAAAATTAGGTTCTCAATTCGAATTCCGAATTTTCCTTCGTGATAGAAACCTGGCTCATTGGATACAATCATACCTTCTTTAAAGGCCACATTTGAAAATTTTGAAATTCGGTGAGGACCCTCATGCACGCTGAGATAGTGCCCCACACCATGCCCTGTACCGTGAGCAAAATCTTGCCCGCCCTCCCAAAGTGGTGCTCTTGCAAATGCGTCAATATCTCTACCGCAGGTACCAGTTGGGAATTTAAGCTTTGATATAGCGATTAAGCCTTTCAACACTCGTGTAAAAGCAATTTTAACTTCTTCACTTTGTTTGCCAATTGCAATTGTTCTGGTGATATCAGTAGTTCCATCAAGATATTGGCCACCACTATCTACTAACAATATATTATTTTGTTTTACTGCACTATTACTAGCATAATTGACTCTATAATGTGGCAAGGCTGCATTTGGTCCCGCAGCAGCTATCGTATCAAAACTAATTTCTTTTAATTTTTCGTCTCGTCTCCGTATACTTTCTAATTTGATTACGACATCAATTTCGTCAATCTCTCTATCATTTTGGGAGTCGACCCAGGATAAGAATTCACACATATATGCGGCATCTCTTGAGTGGCAAAGTCTAGCATTATCTAATTCAACCGAATTTTTGCAGGCTTTGGGTAGGCTAATAGGATCATTTCCTAAAATAATTTTTCCACCACTATTTTTAATTATTGTTGAAACGGCAAAGGGAACGGTTGCTTCATCGACTAATATGGAACCTTCAAGTTCACTGAGAGCGTTTGAAAACTCATCTTCAGGTCTAACTTTAATATTGATTCCTAAGTCATTAGTTATATGAGAAAATTCATTATTTTGGCAAAATATTTGAATAGATGTATCGCAGTGTATTATTAGAAATGCATGAGCAACGGGGTTATGAACTATATCGTTCCCCCTTAAATTAAGAAGCCATGCGATGCTATCTGGTAAAGTAATAACAGCCGCTTTGACTTCCTGATTTTTTAAAATTTTTGCAATTTTCCTACATTTCTCATTTGCTGAAAGGCCAGCTAATTCAATGGGGTACGGCAATACAGCGGTAGATAATTTTGACGGTCGGTCTGTCCAAATTCTGTCAATAAGATTAGTGGATGCCACCAATTTAATATCGGAACCTTCAAAAGCTTCTGTCAGTGATATAATTTCCTTATATGAGTGAAGCCACGGGTCAAAACCGATATTTCCTTTTTTGATGTTGTTCTTTATCCATTGAATAAGATTACTTTTATTCCATTGGATTACTTCATAGGGTGGTCTCGTCTGATTTTTAGCTTGGACATCATATCTACCGTCTACAAAAACTCCAGCTGCGTCCTGTCCCACTACACAAATTCCAGCAGACCCCGTAAACCCAGTAAGCCAAGACAGTCTTTCGTCACATTTGGCCACATATTCACCCTGATAAACATCGGTACGAGGAACGAGGTAGCCTAACAATTTTTTTTTCTTTAGCTCTGCTTGCAGCAATAATAATCTATCAGGACCCGCGTCTCTGTCAGATGAGTCTTCAAAAGATTGAAAAAAGGCTTTTTTCATATTTAACCAATCTTTTTTAGTCCAATAGCTCGAGCTCGAGCTCTTGGGTCGGTATCAAATAACGCTGCTAGCTGCTCAGTCATGGCGCCGGCTAATTGCTCAACATCTGTTATTGTCACAGCTCTTTCATAATATCTCGTTACATCATGGCCTATACCTATCGCTAAAAGTTCCACGGCTTTTCTGCGCTCCACCATATCAATGACATCTCGCAGATGTTTTTCTAAGTAGTTTGCAGGGTTTACGGATAAGGTGCTATCATCAACGGGTGCGCCGTCTGAAATAACCATTAATATTTTACGCTGTTCGGTTCGAGCTGTCATCCTCCGATGCGCCCACTCGAGCGCTTCGCCGTCTATATTTTCTTTCAATAAACCTTCTTTCATCATAAGGCCTAGGTTAGGGCGAGAGCGCCGCCAGGGAGCGTCTGCTCCTTTATATATTATGTGTCGCAGATCATTTAAACGTCCCGGTTGTTGAGGTCTTCCGTCGTTAAGCCATCCCTCTCTCGATTGCCCCCCTTTCCAGGCCCGTGTTGTGAAACCAAGAATTTCAACTTTGACATTGCATCGTTCAAGGGTTCTGGCCAGGACATCGGCACAAATTGCGGCTATAGATATTGGTCTGCCCCTCATTGATCCTGAGTTATCCAACAACAGTGTTACGACCGTATCCCTGAATTCTGTATCCTGCTCCATTTTGAAGCTAAGAGGGGTTGTTGGATTGGCCACAACTCGTGCAAGCCGTCCAGCATCAAGAATACCCTCTTCTAGATCAAACAGCCAACTACGGTTTTGTTGGGCTTGCAGGCGACGTTGAAGTTTATTTGCCAACCTACTCACGGCGCCCTTTAAGGGCTCAAGTTGTTGATCTAGGTATGCTCTTAGACGTTCTAGTTCCACTGGTTCGGCGAGTTCCTCCGCATGGACCTCTTCATCATAGTCGCTCTTAAAAACCTTATAATTGGGATCAGCCTCAGAAATAGGCTGCGGTGCCGGAGGCTCTATGGGAGATTCCCCCTCGGGTAATTCAGTTTCCTCTGACATATCATCAGAGGTCTCATCCTCAAGAGCCACACTCGCTTGCCCAGCATCTTGTTGCTCCTCCTGAGATTGTTCTGGGTTTGCTTCGCTATCTTCCTCCTGACTGTCCTCGTCACCTGAACTGTCTGGATCATTGTCATCTTCAGTTTCGTCTTGATATTGCTCTTCTTCGTCCTCATTGATGTCGTCAGGGTCGTTGCCAAGCTGATCTCCATATCCTAGGTCCGTAATCACTTGTCGCGCCAACTTTGCAAATTGGCTTTGGTCCTCTAACTGACCTGAAACATTTTCAATTGTATTTCCGGTCTGGGTTTCAAGAAATTCACGCCAAAGGTTTAAAACGTTTTGAGCGCCTGCTGGTAATTCACGACCCGTTGCTAAGTTTCGAATTAGATAACCAGCTGCAGCTGCGAGTGGAGCATCAGATTTGTCTGTTAATTCGTTAAAGCCAAGCCTATCAGCCTCTGCTCCTATTTTTGCATCAATATTACCAGCCGTTCCTGGCATATCTCTAGCGCCAAGAGCTTCACAACGAGCTGTTTCCATAGCTTCATATATTTCCTGGGCTATCCCGCCGCCCTCAGGGGCATACCGAGCATGGGTTTTATCATCATGGTAACGATGATAAAGTGCTAACGCGTCTGAAGTTCCTCTGGCAATTAAAACTTCTTCACGGCTCATCCTGCGACTTATTTGAGGTAGTCTGATACTATCACCAGAAATACCTGAAGGATCTACAGTATAGTTTACGGTTAACTCTGGGTTGTTGGCCAATACCTTAGTAGCTTCCGCCAAAGCTTTCTTAAAGGGATCTGCTGGATTATCCGATTTATTGGCCATTCTCAAAAATAGCTTTCTAAAGTTTTCTTAAAATAAAACTCTTAAGGTTTTTATTTCTTTTTTAGCTTACACTCATTGCGGCGGCACTTTCAGGCAGCTCCTCATCAAAGCACCTCTGATAGAATTCAGCAACAGTTTGTCTTTCCAGCTCATCACATTTATTTAAAAATGACAGTCTGAAGGCATAACCAATACTGCGGAAGATTTCTGCGTTTTGCGCCCATGCTATTACTGTTCGTGGACTCATAACGGTTGATAAGTCACCGTTCATAAATGCTGTTCTTGTAAGATCTGCAACCGTTACCATTTGCTTAATAGTCTTTCTTCCAGCATCTGTATTGTAGTGTGGAGCTTTGGCTAAAACGATTGCTGTTTCAGCATCAACCGACAAATAGTTAAGAGTAGCCACTAGTGACCATCTATCCATTTGTGCTTGGTTAATTTGTTGGGTTCCATGATACAAACCTGTCGTATCGCCCAGACCGACGGTGTTTGCAGTTGCAAATAACCTGAAGTTTGGATTGGGTTGGATTATTTCATTTTGATCCATGAGAGTTAATTTTCCATCGTGCTCTAAAACCCGTTGAATAACAAACATTACATCGGCTCTTCCAGCATCATATTCATCGAATACTATGGCCACTGGGTTTCTTAGTGCCCATGGTAATATTCCTTCATGGAACTCAGTTATTTGTACTCCATCACGGAGTTTTATTGCGTCTTTTCCTATCAAATCGATACGACTGATATGACTATCTAAGTTCACGCGTACGGCTGGCCACTGAAGTCGCGCAGCAACTTGCTCAATATGGGTTGATTTTCCAGTGCCATGATACCCTTGGATCATGACCCGCCTGTTATGTGAGAAGCCTGCGAGTATAGCGAGTGTTGTGTCAGGATCAAATTTGTATGTTTCGTCAATATCCGGTACTCGGTCAGATTTATCTTCAAACCCTTTAACCACCATATCAGTTTCAATACCAAAAACTTCTCTAACTGAGATTTCTCGGTTGGGCTTTTTGTTTAGATCTTTTGTATTATCAGTCATTGTTTAGTCCTTCAAAGCGAAACGCTCTTCACCTGCAACATATAGCGGGATTCCACAAGGGGAAGGAAAAAAATAAATAAACACTTCATAATGAAACGATTATTTTGATTTTTATCTAAGTTTGCTTTTTTTAAAAAAATTTTAGATAGCTTATTGTACAGTCTCAGATGAGTGAGGGTTGGGAAATGAACCGCAGAAAATTTGTAAAAAATTACTCTATAATATTTTTATCTTCCTTTATTCCCAAGGTGGCAGTTGGGGAAGAGATAAAGGCTTTCAAGATTACCAAATCTAAGCGTGAATGGAAACAAATTCTTACAGACTTGGAATATAAGGTAATGCGAAAGGAGGGTACAGAGCGAGCGTATACTTCCCCTCTTGATAAACTTTTTGACAAAGGCATTTATCACTGCAAGGGTTGTGACTTACCTTTATATTCTTCTGATCATAAATATAATTCTGGGACTGGTTGGCCTAGTTTTTGGAAGGCCTTGCCCGGAGCAATTGGGACGAAAACAGATAAAAAGTTTTTTATGGTAAGAACTGAGTGTCACTGCAGTCGATGTGGATCACACCTCGGCCATATCTTTGACGATGGTCCACAACCAACAGGCAAAAGGCATTGTATAAATGGAGTGAGTTTGAGATTTAAGAAAGCCTAATTACTATATGAATTTAAATGATAATTTCATTTGAAATTTCTGCTGTCTTTTATCTGATCCCATGCCCAGACCACTTCTTGTAATTGCTCTTCTTGGCTTCGATCGCCTCCGTTCATATCGGGATGCAGTATTTTTATTAAGGCCTTATATGCTTTTCTAACTTCTGCTTTGCTCCAACCATCTTTTGCATCTAGTATTTCAATAGCCCGCCGCTCAGTGGGAGGTAGACGCCTGGAGTTGCCGGCACTTGTTCCATTACGTCCTGGGTTCTTAGTGGCATTCTCACCTAACACTTGATGTGGGTCTTCAATGCCGAGGCGAGCCCAAGCCCTTGCCTCTGGATCTCTAAAATCCTTTGTTTCCCGCTCCCATACTTTATCCTTAGACATCTGGGCATTCATTTCTGCTTCTGTTTGGTTCGTGAAAAAGTTCCATTTTAAATTATATTCTCGGACGTGTTCTTTACAGAACCAATAAAACTCATCGAGTACATCTGGCGACTTTGGAGCACGAAATTTGCCGGCCTCGCTACATCCCTCATGTTGACAGACTTGGGTGGAGGTTTCAGAGCCCCCTGTTAGTCCGCGTTTTCCACGGGGATTTTTCTTCTTGGCAGAAGATACCGACATGTCAAAACCGAATGGGTCTGCTTTACTCATTTTACAACCTTTTTGACTCGAGGCATGTATGATAAACTACAGAAGATAAAAACTGAAGAGGTAATCAAAAAAAATGTTGAAAGCCCAGCGTATTGAGGAGGCCTTAAAAAAGGTTTTTCAAGAAAGTAGCATAGATATTGTTAATGATAGTGAGGCTCATAGGGGGCACGCCGGGTATACTGATGGAGAGACACATTTCAAAGTGTCAATAAAGTCATCAAAATTTTCCGGAATGTCACGTCTTCAGAAGCATAGATGCGTTCATGAAGCTCTAGGTCCAAAACTTTTGAGTGAAATCCATGCCTTAGAGCTACAACTGACGGACGACTAAAAACCTACAATTACAAACTTAGCTTTTTGCTGACTATTTCATTTACGGATTTTGGGTTCGCTTTTCCACCAGTGGCTTTCATAACTTGCCCTACGAACCAACCGGCCAGTTTAGGATTCATTTTAGCCTTCTCTACTTGATCAGGATTATCATTTATCACAGTTTCTACTGCTTTTTCGATGGCTGAGGTGTCTGTTACTTGTTTCATTCCTCGACTATCTACTATTTCGTTGGGATCGCCACCTTCAACATAAACGATCTCAAATAAATCTTTTGCAATTTTCCCGCTTATTTCTTCACTCTGAATTAGAGAAATAATGCTAGCGAGTTGACCCGGCGACATTGGACTCGCATTAATTGAAAGATCATCTTTTTTTAGTCGTCCAAATAATTCATTAATAACCCAATTTGCCGCAAGTTTTCCTTCACATGATTTTGCGACCTCTTCAAAGAAGTCCGCAGACTCGATGTCCGCTGTCAGGACGCCCGCATCATATTCTGTCAACTTATACGAATTAATAAACCGAATTTTCTTTTCGTCAGGCAGTTCTGGTAGATTAGAAGCAATATCATCAACCCAAGTTTGCTCAATTTCGAGAGGCAACAAATCTGGATCAGGAAAATATCTGTAATCATGAGCCTCCTCTTTTGATCGCATTGATCGCGTTTCACCTTTGTCAGGGTCATATAAACGAGTTTCCTGCTCAACCACGCCTCCTGACTCCAAAATTCCAATTTGTCGACGTGCTTCAACTTCAATTGCTTGTTGGATAAAGCGCATGGAATTCATATTTTTGATCTCACATCGTATACCTAAGTGACTGAAATCATTAGTCTTCAGATATTTCTCGTATTGGCCGGGAAGACAAACAGAGACATTTACATCGGCTCTCAGATTTCCATTTTGCATGTTACCGTCACAGGTTCCCAAATATCGCATTATCTGCCTTAATTTTACTACGTATGCAGCAGCTTCTTCTGGTCCTCTTATATCTGGTCGGCTTACAATTTCCATTAAGCAGACACCAGTTCTATTCAAGTCTACGAATGACATATTGGGATCCATATCGTGAATAGACTTTCCAGCATCTTGTTCCATATGGATGCGCTCGATCCGTACTTTTCTTGCGATACCTGGCTCCATATCGACGATCACCTCACCTTCTCCAACGATTGGGTGATATAATTGCGATATTTGATAACCTTGTGGTAAATCTGGGTAAAAGTAGTTTTTTCGATCAAAAGCCGACCAAAGATTAATTTTAGCTTTTAGCCCAAGTCCAGTTTTAACGGCTTGTTCGACGCAAAACTCATTTATTACGGGGAGCATTCCAGGCATTGCCGCGTCAACGAAAGACACATTTGAGTTGGGTTCATTACCGAATTCCGTTGATGCACCTGAAAAGAGTTTTGATGTAGAAGCAACCTGCGCATGAACTTCCATACCTATAACAAGTTCCCAATCATATTTTGCGCCGGGGATCGTCTTTGGTTTTGGGCTTTCAAAGCTTAAATCAAGCATTTAATTTCTCATTTTTATTAGATAAGAGAGATGTAGCTAAATTGGTCAGTAGTTTCAATAATGTTAATTTAGCAACTAAACTTAAAGCTTAATCATTAAATTTAGTATCAATGAGTTTAACACCGTAGAATTCCAAGGTCTTTTTTAAAAGCCGAACTTTTGGCAATGCCTCACTGGGCAGGGTAACTTTTTTATTATTTTTATCTATAATTCGTACTCGATTAGAGAAATCTAATTTTTTTTTGAATTCAATACCCGATATATCTGTTATATCTATTTGACCTTTTAGATTACCTGAAAACCACTTTATATTTTCGTTTGTAATTTCAATGCCGGATTTTTTGTTACTGCCAATTTCAAATGCTAAGGGTAAAGTTGAGATTATTAAAACAATAGTTATCAAAAAATGAGCTGTAAGTAAAAAATGCAGAATTATTATTAGGCAAAAAGAAAACAATAAAAGCAGAATAGACTTTAAATTTCGTGCTGAACTCTCGTACTTCAACAATTTAACTTACTAACCTTGTAAGCATTTCTTTAGTGTCTTTTGAAATAGTATTAGCCTCTAAAATCTTATCTATTTGCATTTTTATTAATTTCTGTCGGTTCACATCATATCGTTTCCAAGTCTCAAATGCTGAACACATTCTCGCTGCCACTTGCGGATTAATTGGATCCACTTTCAATATCCAATCAGAAAATAATTCGTAATTTTCGCCATTTTTCTGGTGAAAACCGGCGGTGTTTGCTGAGAAAGCTCCAAGTACAGATCTAATTCGGTTTGGTGTTTTAAGAGAAAAATCTCTGTGGTTAGTTAGATTCTTAACAACTTTATTCAAATAATTTGGATGAGCCATTATAACTTGCGCACTAAACCACTTGTCTATCACCAGGCGCTCATGTTTCCATTGGTTATAAAAAAAGTTAATACTTTCACTGGTTGGATTGTGTTTGATCAAGGTAGAAAATGCACTCAGTTGGTCAGTCATATTTAGAGCTTTTTGAACCTGAAGTTTAGCCAATTCACCACCATCTTGATATGCCAGAAAAAAAAGAGCTTTATTTCGCAAGGCTCGAGATGCTGACTGCACTGCATCAGGTATATATTCTTTGGCTACAACATATTTTTCATAGATATTTTCTAAACTCGTTTTTAAGTGATTTGAAATTGCCAAGTTTAATGCTTCAACTGATTGATGAATAACTAATGGATCTGGTGTAATTCCGTTATCTAAGCATTTTTGCGTGACTTCGTCTTGACTTGGTAAGGTAAGTGTCAACGCTCTAAAAGCTGGATCAATAGTGTCATCGTCAATCAATTTCTTTAAAGATGAAAGATACATTTCATCAGCTGCAGAATTGTTTGATATCATGGACAGCAAAGCATCATCACATAGCTGACGTCCGGCTTCCCAACGGTTAAAACTATCCGTCTCATGTTCAAAAATAAAGGTTAATCGCTCTTTTTTAACCGTCTGCTTGAGGATCACTGGGGCCGAAAAATCTCTTAGAACAGAAGGTATAGGCCTATTGCTGAAGGGGCCAAAAACAAACTCTTCTTTTTTCTGGCTCACTTTTATATTTTCAGAATAAATCATTTTACCAGAAATTTTATCTAAAAGTCCTATTTCTACTGGGATGAGGTGTGGTTTTTTATTGGTTTGTCCCGGTGTGTTAGGGATTTCCTGATGGAAAGAGAGCTTCAAAAAGTTATCTTCCCATATCTCTGAAACTGAAAGAATTGGGGTTCCAGCCTGTTGATACCACAGCATAAATTGACTTAAATCAAGCTTCGTTACCTCTTCAAAGGCTTTTATCCAATCCTCTATGGTGACAGCCTGTCCATCATAGCTTTCAAAATATAGGTCAAGTGCCTTCTTATAGGCTTTTTCACCAACTAACCTTTTCAACATACCGACAAGCTCAGCGCCCTTTTCATAAACGGTTAAGGTGTAAAAATTATTGATCTCCACAAAACTTTCTGGCCTGACCGGATGAGCTAAAGGTCCGCCATCCTCTCTGAATTGGCGGCTTTTCAGTAAGATTACATCTTTAATTCGCTTTACCGCTGAACTCCTTTGATCAGCTGTAAATTCTGCGTCTCGAAAAACTGTTAATCCTTCCTTTAAACAGAGCTGAAACCAATCTCGACAAGTAATTCTATTTCCAGTCCAATTATGAAAATATTCATGGGCGATAACAGCCTCTACAATTTCAAAATTATCATCTGTACTGGTTTCTGGATTTGCCAAGACATAAGAACTATTAAATATATTCAGACCTTTATTTTCCATCGCGCCCATATTAAAATCATCGACGGCCACAATATTAAAAAGATCTAAATCGTATTCTCTTCCATAGTTATCTTCGTCCCATTTCATGGATTTTTTAAGGGCATCCATGCTGAACGCACATTTGTCTTCGTCCCCGGGCCGCACATATATATTGAGTGCCACGTCTCGGCCAGACATAGTTGTGAAAGTGTCTGATACTGAGATTAAATCCCCTGCAACAAGTGCGAAAAGGTATGCAGGCTTTGGCCATGGATCATGCCACTCTGCCCAACCATCGCCTTGAGCAGTAGGGTTCCCGTTTGATAGAAGAGTTGTTTTATTCCCTTCAATCCGAACAAAAAATTCAGACATGATATCGGGCCGGTCTGGATAATATGTTATTTTTCTGAAACCTTCTGCTTCACATTGGGTGCAGTACATTCCATTTGATAAATACAGTCCTTCAAGAGCAGTATTGCTTTTAGGATTTATAATTACTTCACATTCCCAAACAAATTCTTTCTTGGAAACGTTGAAAGTGAGGCCATGTTCATCAACTTTGGGGTTTATTTGTTTTCCATCAATTTTTGCCCATTGTAGGTCTAGCTCTGCCCCGTCAAGATAGAACTGGGTGTCTATCGCTTCTGGATTGGCTTGAAAAAGAATTTTTGATGTCACTCGTGTTTTTTCTTCAGCTAGGTGGAAAACTAACTCTACCTTATTTACCAAATAATTTGGGACTTTATAATCAGATAGATAAATTTTTTGTCCATTTGAGCGGTTCATATTCAGTCCATAAAAATCTTTTTGTGCTTTTTCTTTTCCGCTCTAACTAAACTTTGTATTTAGCCATTTCAGGAGTAACGTTCCATATGACGGGCGAGTTATCACGAAAAAAACCTATTGTTAATATAGTTTGGTTTAAAAAGGATCTGCGTTCGTCAGATCATAAGCCTTTAAGTGAAGCCGCGTCGAATGAGTATCCGGTTTTACCACTATATGTTTTTGAGCCTGATTATTGGGAACAAAAAGACACTTCCCAACGGCACTGGGAATTTACAAAGCAATCTTTAGAATCCTTAAGGCAAGACTTAGGAGTTATGGGCCAAGCCTTGGTTTTTCTTCAAGGCAACATTTTAGAAGTTTTTGATCAATTACTCAAAACGTTTGAAATTAATGCCATTTATGCGCATCAAGAAACCGGTAATGCTTGGACATACGCACGCGATATATCTGTTCGGTCGTGGGCGCGTCTACGCGGCATAAAATTAATAGAATACCAAAATAATACAATAATTAGAGGTTTAACGAACAGAGACATCTGGTCAACTGAACGAGATAATTTTTTGTCCAAGCCCACTTTAAAGAAGCCATATATAAGACCTATTGATGCGGAGCTTTCTGAAATTTCAACTAAGATGAAATTTAAAGGCAGTACTGTTTTAAAAAATAAACAAATAGGTGGTTCAGAAAATGGCTGGAGATATTTGGAAAGTTTTTTGGAGGGACGAGGAAATCATTACAGAGTTGAAATGTCTTCTCCTCTTTTAGCTGAGAGAGCCTGCTCAAGAATTTCACCCTATCTAGCCTATGGAAATTTGTCAGTTAGAGAAATTTTTCAGTTTTTACATGAAAATCATCCTAAAATAAAACAAATGTCTCCCTCAATAAAATCGTTTAAATCGCGTCTGGCTTGGAAAGATCATTTCAGTCAAAAGCTTGAAGATGATTTTTCAATTGAAACAACATGTTTACATAAGTCCTTTGAAAATTTGCGGCCATTAGTTCCAGATCATATTCTCTTATCTGCTTGGGAGAACGGAGAAACTGGGTTTCCATTCTTAGACGCATGTATGCGTTATTTGAGAGCAACCGGCTGGATCAATTTTAGAATGCGAGCTATGCTTATGTCTTTTGCTTCTTATCATCTTTGGTTGGACTGGCGGGCATCTGGTCAAATTCTTGCGAAATTTTTTACGGACTATGATCCAGGCATTCATTGGCCTCAAGTCCAAATGCAGTCGGGAACTACCGGCATAAACACGGTCAGGATGTATAATCCAATAAAACAAGGAATTGACCAAGACCCCAATGCAACTTTTATCCGTAAATGGGTTCCTGAGCTAGATCATCTTTCAACTGCCGAAATACATAAAGTTGGCACCGAAAATTTTAATGCAGTTAATTTTGAAACACATTACCCTAGACCCGTTGTGGACTTAGTTAAGGCAGGAAGGGTGGCTCGAGAAAAAGTATGGGCAGTCAGAAGATTGCATGGTTTCAAAAGTCAAGCAAAACAGATAGTCAAAAAACACGGTAGTCGGCAAAATAGGTCAAAGGATTTCGTAAACGATCGCCTAGAAATAAAACCTAAAGCCAGGGTTAACATTCAGAAAAGCTTTGAATTCTGATGGCAAAAATGCAAAAGAAATCGGATCTACCAAAAAAAATATGTAAAATATGTGGCCTACCATTCGCCTGGAGGAAAAAGTGGGAGAGAGACTGGACAGAAATTAAATTCTGCAGTGAGAGATGTAAGAGAGCAAGCCGTTTAAAAAAAATTGGTAAAAATAAATAACCAATTATTGACTTTCCTAATTTAGCGTTTAACTGAACAGTAGCAGTATACCGAGGTAGACAGATGATTCAGTTGGCTGAAAAATTAGGAATGAAAATTTCGACAAATTTTGTTGACTTTATTGAGAAAGAAGTTTTGCCAAATACTAACGTCACAGCTGAGAAGTTTTGGCACGGCCTTGCAACATTGGTTAATGAGTTGACTCCGCAAAACAAAGCGTTGCTTGACAAGCGAAGATATTTACAAAAACAAATTAATGAGTGGCATGAGCTAAATAGCAATAAAGATCTTGATTTAGCTGAATATAAGGAGTTTTTATACTCAATCGGATATCTCGTACCCAAAGGCGAATCCTTTTCCATCGATACAGATAAAGTTGATCCAGAAGTTTCTCAGGTCGCGGGGCCTCAGCTAGTTGTTCCCGTCATGAACGCTCGTTTCGCTTTAAATGCAGCAAATGCTAGATGGGGTTCGCTTTATGACGCTCTTTATGGGACAGATTCAATAAGTGGCGAAAATAAAACAACTTCTTACGATACGGAAAGAGGAAAAAGGGTAATTGAATGGGGCCGAAATTTCCTTGATGAAACGTTTCCTCTTAATGGTATTTCCTGGAAAGATGCTACTCTTTTAACAATAAACAACGGCACGCTGTGCGTCTCAGGCAATAATTTGAAAAATGAAAAAAGCTTTGTCGGTTATTCTGGAAAAGTCGAAGAGCCAAATTGCATTGTATTACGGAACAACAATTTGCACGTACGTTTAGAAATTGACCCAATCAGTGAGGTCGGGTCGTCTGACTTGGCCGGAATATCGGATATTATACTTGAGTCCGCGATTTCTACGATAATGGACTGTGAAGACAGTATCGCTGCAGTTGATGCGTCTGATAAGATTGTTGCTTATAGAAACTGGCTCGGTTTGATGAAGGGTGACCTTTCTGAAAAAGTAACAAAAAAAGGTAAAACGTTTATAAGGACCTTGAACGAAGACTTCTCTTATAAAACTCCAAGTGGCGAAGTGAGCACTCTCAAAGGAAAGAGTTTGATGTTGGTAAGAAATGTTGGCCATTTAATGACTACACCGACAGTCCTTGACCAAAATGACGAAGAGGTATTTGAGGGGCTTCTTGATGCGCTGTGTACGGTTACAATTGCATTGCATGATGTGAGTCGTGAGGGAGGAAATTCCTCCTGTGGTTCAATTTATGTAGTGAAGCCCAAAATGCATGGGCCAGAGGAAGTGGAATTTGCGTGCAGAACCTTTAGTCTTGTGGAGGAAATACTTGGTCTGCCCTTAAATACTGTAAAAATAGGGATAATGGATGAGGAAAGGCGGACTTCTGTAAACCTTTTTGAGTGTATTCGTGCTGCTAAATCACGGGTCGCCTTCATTAATACGGGGTTTTTAGATCGAACTGGCGATGAAATTCACACAAGCATGAAAGCTGGGGTGATGCTTTGTAAAAGTGAAATGAAAACCTCTAAATGGATCGAAGCCTATGAGAATGGAAATGTCGATATAGGCCTAGAGTGTGGATTGCAAGGAAAAGCTCAAATAGGGAAGGGTATGTGGGCTATGCCCGATCAAATGTCAGATATGCTTGAACAAAAAATACAGCACCCAATGGCAGGCGCAAATTGTGCCTGGGTTCCCTCACCAACTGCTGCAACTTTGCACGCAACGCATTATCACAAAATCAACGTTCAAAAACGCCAACAAGAAATTAAAGCCCTTGGCTCTAGAAGTTGTTTGGACGATTTATTGCAGGTTCCACTTCAATCAAGCGATGCACTAACTGAAAGTGAAAAAGAACGAGAAATTGATAACAACTGTCAAGGGATTTTGGGGTATGTTGTTCGCTGGGTAGATCAAGGTATCGGATGTTCAAAAGTTCCAGATATTGATAATATTCAGTTAATGGAGGACAGAGCAACTTGTAGAATATCTTCTCAAAGTTTAAGTAACTGGCTTTGTCACAATTACGTAAAACACGATCAGGTTTTGAGGTCTTTGAAAAAAATGGCTGCTGTTGTTGATGCGCAAAACGCCGATGATGAAAATTACAGAGCCATGTCTCCTGATTTTAATACTGAGGCCTTTCTAGCAGCCTATGATTTAATTTTCGATGGCGAAGCTCAGCCTTCAGGTTACACAGAGCCTATTCTTCATAAACGGCGATTAGAAATTAAAAATAAAGTTTAAGCGATATTATTTCAGTCGCCTAATTTTTTGTCGCTTTCTTTTATTAGATGATTATTTTTCTAAAATAAAAGTAGTGCTCCGTTTACGGACAACTTCAAATGTGTATATCTATCATCATAGGGGGCTCTGGTGATGTCACGTCCAGTTATTGGTATAATGGGAAATTATTACCTGATTAATGATCAGTATCCTGCACATGCTGCTGGAACAATGAATTGTGAGGCAATCGTTGATCTCTGCGATGCTACTCCTCTAATCATACCAGGCGATCCAAATTTTGTGAAAGTAGATGAGCTTATGAGGATCTGTGATGGTTTTTTATTCACCGGTGGTCGGCCAAATGTTCATCCATCAGAATATGGAATTCAGGCAACAGAAGCTCATGGGGAATTTGACAGAGCACGTGATGCTGTAAGTTTATCACTCATAAGATCTTGTGTAAAATTAGGACAGCCTATCTTTGGAATTTGCCGTGGGTTTCAAGAGGTGGCAGTTGCTTTTGGTAGTGAACTGCATCCAGAAATAAGGGATATACCGGATAGAGATAATCATAGAATGCCTCCTGAAGGAACTTTGGAAGAAAAATTTGCTTTAAGGCACGAAGTGACAGTTTCCGAGACAGGACCTTTCAAGAAATTATTTGGAAAAAATAAAGTTTTAACAAATACATTACATGGTCAGGGAATAATGAAACCGGGTGAAAGGGTAATTATAGATGGATATGCTCATGATGGTACGCCAGAAGCACTTTACATTGCGGATGCGCCAGGTTTCACTTTGTCTGTTCAATGGCATCCGGAATATCGCGCGTCGCAGGATGAAGTATCCAGACCACTCTTTGAGGCTTTTGGAAAAGCCACTAAAGAATTTCATCAATCGCGTTGAATTTAATTAAGTCACTTTTTTCCTTTTTTGGAATTTAGGATCTTGCCATAATTCGCGAGACATTATTCGAGCTAAGATCGCTATTGCCCGCTCTACATCGTCAGCATCGATGAATAAAGGTGTAAATCCAAACCGCATGACATCTGGAGCCCTAAAGTCTCCGACTAGCCCGTGCTCAATACAAGCCTGCATCGCAGCATATCCATTTTGAAAAGAAAATGATACTTGGCTGCCGCGGTTTTTTGGGTTTCGAGGCGTGATCAAGCTCAACATGGGGCAATATCTTTCTACGCCCTTTATGAACTGCTCAGTGAGATCAATAGAAGCCCTTCTGACATCGGATATATTTACTTTATCCCAAATATCTAGTGATGCTTCTAAAGCAGCAAGACCAATAACTGGAGGTGTTCCTATTCTCATACGGTCAATCCCCACTGCTGGATTGTATTGTAACGAAAAGTCAAAAGGCTTTTCATGGCCTAGCCATCCTGAAAGGCACGGATCTAAAGAATTTATCAATTTAGGATTTACGTAAGTAAAGGCAGGAGATCCAGGGCCACCATTTAAATATTTGTAAGTACATCCAACAGCGAGATCTACATCTAGTTCAGTCAAGTTTGTATCAATAGCGCCCGCTGAATGTGCTAAATCCAAGATTACAAGAGCTCCACTTTTCTTTGCGGCCGTTAGGATATTTTGAGTTTCATAGCGGCGGCCTGTTTTGTAATCGACTTCCGTAAAAAAAATAGCGGCAACATTTTCATTGATATTTTCAATTAATTTATCTGTAGGCACAATATTTAATGCGTAGTCAGGCCCCATCATATTTACCAATCCTTGTGCAGCATAAATATCTGAAGGAAAGTTGCTAGAGTCAGTAAGTAGAATTTTTCTATTTCTTTGATGCTTAACTGCACTTGCCAAAGCCTGAAAAACTTTAATGGTCAAGGTATCGCCGACTGTGATTGTATTTTCGGCTGCTCCTACTAGTCTGGCAATCCTATTTCCAACCTTATTTGGCTGTTCCATCCAGCCGGCTTTATTCCATCCAGTTACAATCATTTCGCCCCACTCATTATTAAGAGTGTGTTCAACACGCTTTTGGGCTGATATGGGCAGGGGGCCAAGAGAGTTCCCATCTAAGTAAATTAGTCCTTTAGGCAAGAAAAATTTTGATTTCGTTTCAACGAAGTCACTCATACTTTTCCACCGGAGATTTCAATTGCTTGGCCGTTTATACTTTTAGCCGCTTGGCTACAGAGCCATAGAGCTGTCTGGGCAATTTCGTCGGCTTCGATTAATTTTTTATGTGGATTTGAATTAACCATCAATTTTTGTGCATCGTTTTCACTAATGCCTTTGGACATCATTGCTTTTATGTTGTTGTCAATAATTGGAGTGTTTACGTAGCCTGGACAAATAGCGTTAAATGTTATGGGCCCGCCAATATATTCTTCACTATATGTCTTAATCAACCCTAGCACACCATGTTTTGAAGCACTATATGCGCCTGCCCCTTTTAACCCTTTGATCCCTGCTATTGAGGAGATCGCAATTACTCGGCCCCAATCGGTCTCGAGCATTGACTTCATCGCTTCTCGTATCGTTAAGAACGTACCGTCTAGGTTTGTACTTATGATTTTTCTCCAAAAATCTAAATCAGTATTTTGCAGTTTTCTTCCTTCAGCAATTCCCGCATTTGCAATACAAATTTGGATAGGTCCAAATTTGGATACTGCTTCAGCAACAATATCTGAGACTTCTTTCTCGTCAGAAACATCCATTTTTAAAGCAGAGATATTTGTGCTCGTCATAGCTACTTCTTGAAGTATTTTAGATCTGCGACCTGTAATTGTTACCTTTGCACCTTTTTTTGCAAATAATTCTGCAATTGCACGACCTATACCGGTTCCGCCTCCCGTTATTAGTACGTGTTTATCTGTTATCATTGAAACCCTCACTGTTGTGTGAAACTAATTGAAAAAATGAGGGTAGCAATAGTTAAATGTTATAAGTCAAATCGATCTAAGATGGATTGCACTGATAGGAATTTAAATTTTATGGAAAGCAAATGAAAATTTTCTCAAATTTAATACTTTTCCTTTTTGGATTAAATTCTTTGCTACTAGCCAGTGAAGATATAGATGACAAGTACCCACAATCGGAACTGTACAACAAGCCAGTTGAGGTAATTCCAAATGTTTTTACAGCAATAGGGGCAACAGCCCCTCCAACTTATGAAAATGCTGGACATAACAATAATCTATCTTTCGTAGTAACGAATGAAGGTGTTGTTGTGATAAACTCTGGAGCTTCAGTGAGACTTGCTGAGGCACTTCATAGTGAAATAATGAAGATAACTGATAAACCAATTAAATTAGTCATTAATGAAAATGGGCAAGGTCATGCGATTTTGGGCAATAAGTATTGGTCTCAAAAGGGAATTGATATTTTAGCTCATGAAGATGCAATTTTTGAAATCGAAGAAAATAGTCATTCAATTCTGCAAAGGATGAAATCCTACAATAAAGATAGAGCGGTTGGAACGGAAGTCGTGGTTCCAAACAAAAGCTTTTCGGAAAAATTTATTTTTACACTGGGAGGGTTGGAGTTTCATGTTCTTCACTTAGGCCCTGCACATGGGCCAGGTGATACCCAGGTTTGGTTGCCAGAATTATCTTTAATGATTGCTGGCGATATGGCTTTTCATGAACGCATGTTACCAATTTTTGAAAATACTTGTACCAAATGTTGGTTAGAAACATGGGACGAAAAATTTGCCCCTTTAAATGCACTTTATGTAATCCCTGGTCATGGACATCCAACTAATATGGCGCAAGTTACGAGATTTACTCGGGACTATCTTGTTGATCTTAGGAAAAAAATATCTGAGGTGCTAGAAAATGGTGGTGATCTGGCTGAGGCATTCTACGTGGACCAGCAGCGGTGGCGCTTACTAGATACTTTTGACGAACTTGCCAAAAGAAACGCTGGTCGGGTTTTTGAAGAAATGGAATTTGAGTAATATTCTGTGGAACAATCTAAAGCCTAGAAAACTTTTTTTATTAGGTTGAAAATATAATCTGCTGAACCAGTTATGAAGTATTCAGGGTGACATTGTAGGGAGAGATGCCGCTTGTTGATAGAGAAAGAGACTTGCTTCCAATTTATCAATGGCGTAAGGCGACGCCTCAGTAATATTAGATTGTTTTGAGTCTTAATTAGATACCTAAAGCGGCTGTAATACATTTTGAAATAAAAGGATGACAACTTTGAAGATAGGTACCCCAAAAGAGATTTTTGAAGGTGAGGCGCGCGTCGGGATGACGCCAGAAAGCGCCCTTCAATTGCAAAAACTTGGTTATGATTGCGCCATTGAGACTGGGGCAGGTATGTTAGCTGGTTTTTCAGACAAAGCTTATGCAGAAGCTGGCGTAGAGATCAAAAAAACAGCTGCAGCTTTATGGAAAGATGCTGACATAATTGCAAAGGTACGTGAACCAGATGAAAACGAACTGAAGCGCTTAAAATCAGATCATACGCTAATTTCCTTCTTCAATCCCGCTGGAAATGAAAAGGGGATGCAAGCAGCAGCAAAAAAAGGCACCAGTGTTATTGCCATGGAAATGGTTCCACGAATAAGCCGGGCTCAAAAAATGGACGCTTTATCTTCGATGGCCAATATTGCAGGGTACAGGGCAGTTATAGAGGCTGGAAATAATTTTGGACGCTTTTTTACTGGTCAAGTGACCGCAGCTGGTAAAGTTCCGCCTGCAAAAGTTTTGATTGTAGGTGCCGGTGTTGCTGGTTTAGCTGCAATTGGGACCTCAACGTCTCTTGGCGCGATAACATACGCCTTTGATGTACGACCTGAAGTTGCAGAGCAAGTGGAGTCTATGGGCGCTGAATTTGTTTATTTAGATTTTAAAGAAGAGCAAAAAGATGGTGCTGAAACAGGTGGCTACGCTGCAGTTTCAAGCCCTGAATTTAGAGAAGCACAACTTTCTAAGTTTCGAGAGCTTGCCCCAGAGATGGATATTGTGATTACAACTGCTTTAATACCAAATAGAGAGGCTCCCAAGCTTTGGCTGGACGATATGGTGAAGGCCATGAAGCCGGGCTCAGTCATTGTTGACTTAGCAGCACCTGCTGGCGGTAACGTCGAGGGCACTGTCAGAGATGAAAAAATAATAACTGAAAATGGTGTTACAATTGTTGGATATACCGATTTTGCTAGTCGAATGGCGGCTCAGGCATCATCTTTATACGCGACAAATATCAGACATATGATGACAGACTTGACCCCAGAGAAGGATGGTAAGGTTGTGCACAATATGGAAGATGATGTTATCAGAGGGGCTACAGTAACTTTCAACAAAGAAATAACTTTTCCGCCTCCGCCTCCAAAAGTGCAAGCTATCGCTGCTAAATCCCAAGAAAAGCCGAAGGAATTGTCGCCGGAAGAGGTTCGAGTACAAGAAGCTGAAGCTTTCAAGGCACAAACAAAACAACAAGTAACCTTGTTAGCCACGGGTGCCGTAATTACATTAGGTCTTGGCTTGATTGCTCCTGCTAGTTTTATGCAACACTTTATTGTTTTTGTTTTATCGGTTTTTGTTGGCTTTCAGGTCATTTGGAATGTTAGCCATTCCCTGCATACCCCTTTGATGGCGGTAACAAACGCAATTTCTTCCATCATAATCCTCGGAGCTTTGATGCAAATTGGGTCAGGATCTTTTCTGGTTATAATTTTAGCCGCATTGTCTGTTTTTATGGCTGGTATCAATATTTTTGGTGGTTTTTTAGTGACGAGACGCATGCTTGCCATGTTTCAGAAGTCTTAAAAGAAGGATAAGACGATGGATTTAGGTTTCACAACTGCTGCTTACGTCGTTGCAGCTATTCTTTTTATTCTCTCTCTAGGTGGGCTATCTGGACAGGAAAGTGCAAAGCGTGCTGTCTGGTATGGTATAGTGGGTATGGCCCTTGCAGTTTTTGCAACATTAATCGGGCCAGGATCAGGTCTTTGGTTTTTCTCGATTGTACTTATTGCTGGTGGGGGTGTCATTGGCTACATGCTTGCGTCAAGGGTAGAAATGACCCAAATGCCTGAGCTCGTTGCTGGGATGCATGCTTTGGTAGGGCTTGCTGCTGTTTTCGTAGGATTTATTGCAGACTTTGAAATGGGTAACGTCGCTTTAGCTAAAGAAGCAGGAACGGCAAAAGAGCTTACCGGATTTGCAGCTCTAATAGCAAAAAAGTCGGCTATTGAATTAAGTATCCTTCGCGTGGAGTTATTTTTAGGTGTATTTATCGGCGCCATAACGTTTACTGGTTCAGTTATTGCTTACGGAAAGTTATCGGGAAAGGTGACCTCTGCAGCGACAAAACTGCCAGGTGGTCATGCTTTGAACGCAGGGGCAGCAATCATTTCGTTTTTATGCCTGATTTGGTACTTGCAGTCTGGTAGCTTATTCCCAGTTATTTTGATGACACTTATGGCGTTTTTTATTGGCTTCCATCTCATAATGGGAATTGGTGGTGCTGATATGCCCGTGGTTGTTTCAATGCTAAACAGCTATTCAGGCTGGGCTGCTGCTGCTATTGGGTTCAGCCTAGGAAATGACCTTTTGATTGTTGTCGGGGCATTAGTTGGATCTTCTGGTGCTATTTTAAGCTATATAATGTGCAAGGCTATGAACAGATCTTTCATATCCGTTATTTTGGGTGGCTTTGGTGGTACCACTGGGCCTGCCATGGAAGTCGAAGGTGAACAGATTGCCATTGATGCAGATGGTGTTGCAGCCGCACTAAATGATGCAGACAGCGTTATCATTATTCCAGGTTATGGAATGGCCGTAGCGCAGGCTCAACAAGCAGTTTCCGAATTGACCAAGAGGCTTCGCGCTCAGGGTAAGGAAGTACGATTTGCCATACACCCTGTAGCTGGTCGACTACCAGGCCATATGAATGTTTTGTTGGCTGAAGCTAAAGTCCCATACGATATTGTTTTGGAAATGGACGAAATTAATGAAGATTTTCCATCAACTGATGTGGCTATTGTCATTGGATCAAATGATATTGTTAATCCAGCGGCTCAGGATGATCCAAACAGCCCGATAGCTGGTATGCCAGTCCTTGAATGTTGGAAATCTAAACAAGTTTTTGTTTCGAAACGTGGTCAGGGAACAGGTTATTCTGGAATTGAGAACCCTCTATTTTTTAAAGAAAATACGAGGATGTTTTATGGTGATGCGAAAGAAAGCTTGAATAAATTATTGACGCTGATCAATTAAGCTTAAAATTTCCCGGCTCTTTTTATTATAAGCCGGGAAGTTCCGATCTACTTTTTGTGAATTTGAATAATAAATACCATTGAAATTCAGGTTTTTTGCTAGGCCCGTTCTAAAAAAATAAGCTTTCTGATTAATCTCAGCCGTCTATTGGCTAATTTAGCCCCTAATCCGATAAAAATAATTGCAAAAAATGCGGAAACTGAAAGAGTCGAGATACCTGAAATTCCAGCTCCCATAGTGCAACCCCCAGCTAAAACGCCTCCAAACCCCATCAGCATAGCACCGGTTATGTACTGGATAGTTTGTATTGGGGTCTCAAAACTTTTAATTTCAAATCGTTTTGATTGGAGACTTGATAAAAACGCGCTTAAAATCACTCCAGATATTAGACCGGCTCCAAATTTAGCGGATACTGATGTGGAGGCTAAAGACCAAAATAATGTGTCCGTTGCTGGTCGTGTAAACGATAAACTTTCAAGCTCAATTGGTTCAAATTCGTCGTATAGTATGTAACCCGTGCCGAGCCAACCTAATACTGCTAAGTTACCAATGATAAAAGAAAAAACATATATTCTTAAATTAAGGCGAGCACGAGTTATTATGAGTAATGATATTATTGCCATAATACATATAGACACGGTTTGCAAAATTGAGTTGTTAGCCAAACCTGCAAACTCCCCTAAATAAAGCGTCGGTTCAGATAGCATCAATCGAGGGTAACTCAATGGCCCTTTCATTGTTGAATGTGCCGTTACGGCGAAAATTAAAATGACAAATAACGCTCTAATGTTTCCAGTGCCTGCAAGGACCGTCATTCTAGAAATACATCCACGCGTAAAGATCATTCCAATACCAAATAAAAAACCGCCAGTTGCAATCGCTAAGTAAGGAATTTCGGAGGAATAAAATCTATGGTTTTCAAAAGAAACCCACCCCTTGTATATAACAGCTTGAGTACCTAAAGTCGCAATGGCCAGCGCAAAAAGCCAGGCAAATAAGGCTTGACTTCTATCATCGTTGATTAGTGCTCGCCGAAAACAGAATTTAATTTTTTCAGCGGAATAACCAAACAATCCACCAAGCACCAGTGCAAAATAAAAACTCGCAGACGATGAGTTTAGATTTTCAATTCCTAAAGTTTCAAACATAACAAATCCATCACTTACTGAGCGCAAGTGGTAAAAAAATAGAAAATTTTCAAGAGCTTAAATGTTATTTAACTTCAATCTTAGAAGCACATTATTCTTATTATCTAATCAAATAAGAAATTATATCCCTGTCTATTACATGAATTGAAAATTTAAGGTTGTATTCATTTCTATCATAAGTGTTATTGTACTTTTTTTATAATTGAGCTTAAACTTGGAGAATATAAAAATTTTCTTATATTTTATCTCTTAATCCAGAATCTAATTACCAAATTTATGGAGTTATAATGCCTGTAAAAAATAGATTTGCTGAACTTCAAAAAGAAATTTCTGAGTGGCGGCATGATATTCATCAACACCCTGAAATTTTGTTTGAAACACTTCGTACTTCGGCTTTAGTAAAAGATAAGCTTATTGAATTTGGCTGTGATCAGGTAATCGATGGCATAGGTAAGACAGGTGTCGTTGGTGTTATAAATGGTCAGACAAATCGATCTGGTAAGGTCATTGGTTTGCGTGCAGATATGGATGCTTTGCCAATAAACGAAGAGACTGGATTAGATTATAAATCAAAAATACCAGGCGCCATGCATGCATGTGGTCATGATGGGCATACAAGTATGCTGCTTGGTGCAGCAAAATATCTATGCGAGACCAGAAATTTTGATGGTCAAGCAGTTGTGATTTTTCAACCGGCTGAAGAGGGAGGCGGTGGTGGTCTTGAAATGTGTAAAGATGGACTGATGGAAAATTTCAAAATCGACGAAGTGTATGGAATGCATAATTGGCCAGGAGTGGAACTTGGTAAATTTGCTATCAGAAGTGGTCCATTTTTTGCGGCTTCTGATTTCATAGAAGCGACTATTTCAGGAAAAGGTGGGCATGCCGCAAAGCCCCAAGAAACAATTGATCCAACGGTTATAGCCAGTCAAATTGTCGTAGCCCTGCAAACGATAGCCTCTCGCAAAGCTGATCCAGTAAAACAAGTTGTCGTATCGGTAACGTCATTTGAAACCTCCTCAAATGCATTCAACGTCATCCCACAAGAAGTTAAAATAAAAGGAACAGTAAGAACTTTAGATCCAGAGGTGAGAGACTTGGCTGAAAAAGAATTCCTAAGGATTACCAAGCTTACGGCAGAGGCTTTAGGTGGTTCAGCTGATGCCAAATACACTCGCGGTTATCCAGTTATGTCAAACAGCGATCAGCAAACTGAATTTGCCGCAAAGGTAGCTCGAGATGTCTCAGGAAAATGTGATGAGGCACCCTTGGTCATGGGGGGTGAAGACTTTGCCTATATGTTGGAAGAAAGGCCAGGTGCCTATATTCTTATAGGGAATGGAGATAGTGCTCCTGTACACCATCCTGAATACAACTTTAATGATGACGCTATACCTTTCGGTTGCAGTTGGTTGGTTGAAATAGTTGAACAGAAAATGCCAGTTTGAGTACCATTTAATCAAAATCTGAATATTCTTTTTGCTACCCGCCCGTGTGGCTCATATGTCTGCTCATTTGGCCTTTGATATTCATTCTAGAATATTCAAAATCGTGACCCTTCGGCTTTTTAATAATAGCTGAGAAAATTGCTTCTTTGAGCATTTCAGGTTGAGCGGGATATTTGCGGATAATATCTCTTAAATTAGCATTATCTTCTTGACCTAAACACATGAAAAGATCGCCGGTGCATGTTACTCTTATACGATTACAGGATTCGCAAAAATTATGTGTCAAAGGCGTAATAAATCCAATTTTTTGTTGTGTTTCTTTTACTCTGACGTATCGGGCTGGCCCCCCTGTGGTCTCGTGAAGGTCGCAAAGTGTGAACTTATCTTCTAACCTTTTTCTTAAATCTTTGAGCGACCAATACTGACTTTTTCTATCTTCTTGGTCAAATTCACCCATAGGCATAACCTCAATAAAGGTTAAATCTAAATTGTTTGATGAGCACCAATCGGTGATGGAAAATAGTTCGTCTTCATTGAAGTTTTTTAAAGCGACAGTATTTATTTTTACCCGCAAGCCTGCCTCTTGAGCTGCCGCAATCCCATCTAAAACTTGAGATAAGCGTCCCCATCTCGTTACTTCACTAAATTTATCCTCACTTAGAGTATCAAGTGAAACATTTATGCGCCGTATTCCAATATTGCTTAGCTCGCTAGCAAAGCGCCGCAGCTGAGATCCATTTGTAGTAAGTGTGAGTTCTTTTAATAAACCGGTTTCTAGGTGACGTGATATGCGTTTAAAAAATTTCATAATGTCACGTCTTACTAGTGGCTCACCGCCTGTGACACGGAGCTTTTTTATACCTGATTTTATGAAAGTTGAGCACATATAGTCGAGCTCTTCTAGGGTTAACAAATCTTTTTTGGGTAGAAATTGCATGTTTTCAGACATGCAGTAAACGCACCGGAAATCACATCTATCTGTTACTGAAAGACGAAGATAGTTAATTTCTCTTTCGAAAGGATCAATTAAATTAGTCATTATTCCACTGTGAACGATTTGTGGGGTTGTGTGGGTTTTTCTTAGTACGGAATTCCCTCATCAACTCTCCTCTTTTTTATTTGATTCCCATCAAGGTTTAACTTTTTCACTACAGGGTGTTTTTCATCAACAACCCTCCAGTAAGGAAAATTTTCATCATCTTTATGCTGTTCAATTGCCATTCTTAGAAATATCCCAGTTGTTACTGGACAAGTATTATCTGCCCCTGCTTTTAATGCTAGTCCACGCCTTAGTTCTTTAATATTTAAATAAGAACCCTTGGGTATCGTAAAAATAAACTCTGAAATTTTCTCTGGCGAAGAGATAAGCATTTTCTCGCCAGCAGAAATATCGGAAAACCCTTTATCTAGAATTTTTACAATATTTCTACTCAATAATTATCTCCTAAAACCCACACAACCCCATCATTCAACCGTAACTGACTTTGCTAAATTTCTAGGTTGATCAACGTCAGTGCCTTTTGCAACAGCTGTGTAATAGGCGATCAGCTGTGCTGCTATAGCATAAAGTAAAGGATTTAGAGTATCAATTGTTTTTGGTAATTCAATAATATTCCAAAATTTTCCGTCAATAGTATCGATACCGAGTTTGTCAGAAATCAAAACTACTTTTCCACCCCTAGCTGCAACTTCTTGAATATTTGAAATATTTTTATCAAATAGTTTATCTTTAGGGGTTAGAATTATTACGGGTACTGACTTATCTATTAATGCAATAGGTCCATGCTTTAACTCTCCAGATGCATAAGCTTCTGCATGTATATAGCTGATTTCCTTAAGTTTTAAGGCTCCTTCTAGCGCTAAAGGGTAAAGAAGGCCTCGACCCAAGAATAAGACATCTCGAGCTTCAGATAATTTAGTTGCAAGAGCAGAAAACGAGTCTTTTTTATCGAGAATTTGATTAATTAGCGATGGTATTTTAATGGCTTCAGAATATATGTTCATTTGCTCTTCGTTTGATATTTTTTCTAAATCACTTGAGGCTTTGATTGCCAAAGCGAAGAGAACAGACAGCTGGCAAGTAAATGCTTTTGTAGATGCAACCCCAATTTCTATTCCGGCTAATATTGGTAATGAGCAGTCACTTTCGCGAGAAATAGAGCTTTCGGATACATTGGTTAAAGATACTATTTTTTTTGCTTTACCAGTGCAGTATCTCAGGGCTGCTAAAGTATCCGCCGTCTCTCCCGATTGGCTCACAAAAATAGCTAGTGTGTTTTTTTTGATAGGTGGTTCACGATATCTAAACTCTGATGCAATATCGATTTCGACAGGAATTCGAGCAATGTCTTCAAACCAATATTTTGCAACATGACAAGCATAAAAAGCTGTGCCGCAGGCAACCAAATAAATTTGTTCAAAATCGTTAAAGTTAATATCTATACCATCAGGTAGGGTTATCTTTCCAGTATTTGGATCAAAATAATATTCCAGAGCTAGGCTTACAACACGAGGCTGTTCATGGATCTCTTTCTCCATGAAGTGTTGATATCCATCTTTTTGGACCTGAGTATTCTGTGTATTTATAGTTTTTACTTCTCTTTCTACCAAAGCTCCGGATTGATCCCAAACCTGCACATTTGCCCTGGTTAAAACAGCAAAGTCACCTTCTTCCAAATACGATATTTTGTTAGTCATGGGAGATAATGCTATCGCATCTGAACCGACAAACATTTCACCTTGACCAATTCCTATTGCTAACGGTGAACCCTTTCGGGCTATCACCATCAAATCATTATGGCCCTCAAACAAAAAACAAAGAGCGAAGGCTCCTGTCAGTTTATCAATAGTCTTTTTAGCTGCCTCAATTGGTTCATGACCATCTTCAATCATTGCCTGTGTTAATAAAGCTATCGTCTCGGTATCGGTATCAGTGGTATGTTGGATGCCTCTTTTTTGTAGATACTTCCTAAGGTCTTGAAAATTCTCTATAATTCCGTTGTGAACAACCGCTACTTCTGCGGTCATATGCGGGTGCGCATTATTTACACTTGGTTCGCCGTGTGTAGCCCAACGTGTATGCCCAATACCGGATTTTCCCAATAGAGGATCTCGTACTAAAAGATCACTTAATTCAGCCAGTTTTCCAAGCGAGCGTCTTCTTCCAAGATTACCATTATTTAAAGTGGCAATCCCTGCGCTGTCATAGCCTCTATATTCAAGACGCCTTAGAGCGTTAACGAGCAGTGGTCCAACTTCGTGATTGCCCAAAATTCCGATAATACCACACATTTGACCCTCAACTTTTATTTTTTTTGTTTTCTTAGAAAGTTCATTAATTTCTTGCCTATGCCAATTTTATTTTCCTGGCGTGATCTAGCGAAAGCTAATGCTTCATCAGGCACATCTTTTGTTATAACTGATCCACTAGCTGTAACTGATTTTTCTCCGATCGTTACTGGAGCGACAAGCATAGTATTTGAACCGATGAATGCTTCGTCTTTGATATCAGTTTTGTGTTTATTAACGCCGTCATAATTACAAGTGATGGTACCTGCCCCGATATTTACCTTTTCACCAATCTTTGCATCGCCAATATAGGATAAATGGTTAACTTTACTTTCTGGGCCTATGACAGATTTTTTAACTTCCACAAAATTACCAACAACCGATCCTTCCGACAATACTGTATCTGGTCTAATTCTAGCGTAAGGCCCTACTCTAGAGCCAGACGAAATATGACAACCTTCTAAATGAGAGAATGCACGAATAGTAGCGTTTTCTTCAATAGTCACTCCTGGCGCTAGGACGACATTTTGCTCTATCTCCGTTCCAGGTCCAATTATAGTATCAAATGAGAAAAAAACTGTATCCGCCGCATGCAAACGCACACCGTTGTCCATGAATTCCACTCTTTTTGATTTTTGAAATAAATCTTCAGCTTGAGCGAGTTCTTTAAGAGAATTCACACCAATTGTTTCTTGTTGATCACACAATACAACAGAGCACTTAAAGCCAGACTTAGATGCAAGCTCTATGCAATCCGTCAGGTAAAACTCATTCGAAGCATTATCATTTTTTATTTTTGAGATTAAATCAAAAATTAGAGTTGCTTTTCCTAAAATTACTCCACTATTACATAAAGTTATTTTAAGTTGCTCTTCACTTGCATCTTTCGCTTCGACAATTTGTGATATGTTGCCGCCACTTGCTATTAGCCTGCCATACATTGATGGTTCGTCTGTATTAAAGCCCAAAATAGAAATATCACATTCTCTTCGCGTTTTTATCATTTTGGAAATTGTCTCAGATTGAATAAATGGCGTATCGCCATAGAGAACAAGAAGGTCTTCATCGCTATTGTTCAGTAAATCTTTCGCCTGTTTTACCGCATGGCCTGTCCCAAGTTGCTCTTGCTGAATGACGATTTCTGCTTCTGATGAAAAAGTTTTGGCAGCGCCGGTTACTAGATTAGATCTATACCCAGCAACAATAACTGTTCTTTTTGCCCCAGCTTTTTTAGCTACGTCCATCACATGATGTAGCATTGGACTATTACCGATTTTATGAAGTACCTTAGGCTTATCGGATCTCATGCGAGTACCTTTGCCTGCCGCTAAAATTATTGCTGAAAAACTCATAAATAGGCGCCTTGATTTAGGGATTGGTAATATCTTAACATATGCCCAAAGCAAGTTAAATTCTTTAACAATTGATTGCTTATTGTTACAAAGTCAGAGGTTTTTGGGAAATGAAATGAAATCAATAGTCTTTGATTTAGATGGTACGCTCGCGGATACGAGTAGAGATATGCTTAAAGCGGCTAATTTGTGTTTTGAGGAAATGGGTCATTCAGAGGTGCTGTCTGAAGAGAAGCATAGAGGCACGGCTCTTCATGGAGGAAGGGCAATGCTGACGAAAGGTTTGAGTATTCTCAACGAGCCAGATCAAGCAAATATTATTTCAGAATATTATCCCAAATTTCTAAAGTATTACAAAGAAAATTTATATGAAAAGACAGTATTCTATGAGGGTGCAATTTTTTGTGTAGAAAGCATGATTCAAAAAGGCTGGAATGTCGGAATTTGCACCAATAAACCAGAAAGTTTAGCTAATTTATTATTAACTAAAATGTCTGCCAAAGGATATTTTAAATCAGTGGTAGGCGCAGATACGCTTTCTGTTCGAAAGCCTAATCCAGAGCCATTCTTTGAAACGGTGAAACAATTAAATGGAACGCTCAGTTTATCTTGTATGATAGGTGATAGCGTTACGGATTATAAAACAGCAAAGGCCGCAGGCGTGCCAATTATTTTAGTTGATTTTCCACCAAATGATACGGAGATAAATTTACTCAAGCCAGATGCGATAATTAAACATTTTAATGAATTGATCCCGACCGTCGAGAGTATTTTTTAGATATAAAAATTTTTCTTCAAAAGATTATTTCTGCTAATCAGATCTTTTTGCACTTTGCAACAAAGCATCGCCCGTAATATCTGTTTATAGATAATTTAAATAAAATTTAGTTAAATTTTAGTGATTCAATTTTAGTGAACTTTGAGAACATTGACCATCTCGGTAAATTTATTCATCAATAGACCATGGAAAGTAAATTTGAAGGTAATTTCACTCAACAAGATGCTATTCCTGAGATAGCAATAGAGCGAGCAAATGAAGTTTTGCGCTCGGGTAGGTTACATAGATATAATTTAGCAGAGAATGAAATTGGCGAAGTTGGCTTATTAGAGACTGAATTTGCTAAATTTGTTGGGTCAAATTACTGCTTAGCGGTAGCCTCTGGCGGATACACTTTATCCACGGCTCTGAGGGCGCTGGGTATAGGGTATGGTGATAAAGTTCTTACTAACGCTTTTACGCTTGCTCCAGTTCCTGGGGCTATTGCTTCTGTGGGGGCAATTCCTGTTTTTGTTGACGTAACTGAGAAACTAGTAATTGATCTTGATGATTTAGAGGCAAAATCTAAAGAAGCCAAAGTTCTCATGCTTAGTCACATGCGTGGACATATCTGTAATATGGATGAATTACTCAGTATTTGCTCTGAAAATAAAATACTTATTATTGAGGATTGCGCCCATACAATGGGAGCAAAGTGGAGGAATAGGTGGTCAGGTACAGATGGAATTATTGGTTGCTACTCCACTCAAACATATAAACACATTAATTCTGGTGAAGGTGGCCTTTTAGTAACAGATAGTCCAGATATTATGGCAAAAGCTACCATGCTTTCAGGCTCCTATATGCTGTATGATAGGCATCCAGCTGGTCCAGACAAAACTTATTATGAAGCGATAAAATATCAAACTCCTAATATTTCGGGAAGAATGGATCATTTAAGAGCTGCAATTTTAAGGCCGCAGCTCCACGATCTGCCAATCCGCATTAAAAAATGGAATGAACGATATCAAATATTAGAAAATGGCTTAAGAGGTACATCAGGTCTAAAAATAGTTGAAAGGTTAGAGGGTGAAAACTATGTTGGGAGTTCTTTTCAGTTTTTGCTATTAGATTGGTCCCAAAATCAAATAAAGAGTGTTGTTAATGGATGTTCAAAGCGGGGTGTTGAATTGAAATGGTTTGGAGATGCTATCCCCTATGGTTTCACATCTCGTTATGATAGTTGGAAATATGTTCAATCTGAGGCAATGCCTAAAACGGACAGGATTTTATCAGGATTACTGGATTTGCGTTTGCCGCTTACCTTTACCTTAAATGACTGTGAATTGATCAGTTCAATTATTAAAGAGGTGGTTCAGAAATCAATTGATGCTTCATAAACTTTTGCTGATTAATATAACCACCGATTATTTTTTGTAACCTGACGTCAGATACTGCTTTTTACTAATAATCCGTTGTCTAATATATTGACAGAAGTTAGTACATAAAATTAAATGAACGAGCGTTCAATAAAGGTAATTTAAATTATGTTTATGTCTTCGATGGAATTTGAATTGGGCGACGATATCAAAGCCATGCGTGAAACTGTTCACCGTTGGTCACAAGATAGGCTTAAGCCAATAGCTGCTGACATAGATCGGGAAAACTATTTCCCTGAAAAACTCTGGCGCGAAATGGGCGAACTTGGTATTTTGGGCATTACCGTTGATGATTATGGTGGAGCAGGAATGGGTTATTTGGCTCATACTGTTGCCGTGGAAGAAGTGGCGCGGGCAAGTGCATCGGTGAGTTTATCTTATGGTGCTCATTCAAATCTTTGTGTGAATCAAATCAATCTTAATGGAAATGAAGAGCAAAAAAGTAAGTTTTTACCAAAACTTATAAGTGGTGAGCATGTGGGTGCACTAGCCATGTCAGAACCAAGTGCGGGATCCGATGTCGTATCGATGCAGCTGACTGCAGAAAAAAGAAATGGATACTATCGTTTAAATGGTAATAAATATTGGATAACGAATGGGCCCGATGCAAGTGTATTGGTGGTTTATGCAAAGACTGACATGGATGCTGGGTCAAAAGGTATCACTGCATTTATAATAGAAAAAGAAATGGTAGGTTTCTCTACTAGTAAGCATTTTGATAAATTGGGAATGCGGGGGTCAAATACGGCTGAGCTTATATTTGAGGATGTTGAAGTCCCCTTTGAAAATGTGCTCGGAGAAGAAGGTAAAGGCGTTAACGTTCTGATGTCTGGTCTAGATTATGAGCGTGTTGTTCTGTCTGGAATAGGCACAGGTATTATGGCGGCTTGCTTGGATGAGGTGCTGCCATACGTCGTCGAAAGGAAACAGTTTGGCAAGAGCATCGGCGATTTCCAACTGATGCAAGGCAAAATCGCTGATATGTATACGGCAATGAATTCATCTCGAGCTTATGTTTACGAGGTTGCCAAAGCCTGTGATAGAGGAAATGTGACAAGACAAGATGCAGCAGCTTGCGTGCTATACGCCTCTGAAGAAGCGATGAAAGTGGCTCACCAAGCAGTGCAGGCTCTTGGTGGAGCCGGTTATTTGAGTGATAATCCAGTTGGCCGGATTTTCAGGGATGCCAAATTAATGGAAATTGGGGCTGGAACTTCAGAAATAAGGCGCATGTTAATCGGTCGTGAACTTATTTCGCTAATGCGCTAAAAAATGAGGTTCCCTTGGGCTATTTTAAGTATGCTTACAATGATTGCTTTGGTTTCAGGTTTATTTTTGGGTATAAAAAGCAAACGCACAACCGAAACCGAAATTATAGATTTTTACGCTAATAGTTTCGAAAAGAAAATGCGCGAACAGGGAGTTTTGATAGATAAGTCAGCTTGCTACGCCGTTGTTTCAAATAGATTTTGGGAACGAATGAGAATAATTTGTGATATCGATACTTCTACTTTTATCGAATTTCCGGTCGGTGCTTGGGGGCAGCTTTTGATTGAGGAGCCAAGAATTGGTCTGAGAAAGGGTATTTGATGCAAAACTTTCCATACCTTGAGCAAAAAAATGGAGGTTGGGTGTGGAATTTCCCAAAAAGTTTAAACATGGCAACACAGGTCTGTGACTTTTGGGAAATCAAATCACCGGAAAAAATTTGTATAAAAGATTTTACTGATGTCGATCTGCCAGTTTTGTACTCTTATAAGGATTTAAGAAAATTTTCAGACAGTTTGGCATTTGAGTTAAGAAATCGTGGGGTTGGCAAGGGGGATCGAGTTGGGGTTCTTCTTTCTCAAGAGATAGGATGCGCAGCCAGTCATATAGCCATTTGGAAATTAGGTGCAATTTCAATCCCGCTTTTCAAATTGTTTGGACCTGAGGCTCTAGCTACCAGATTGAATGATGCAAATGCAAAATATACGATTACAGATGACGAAGGATCGGAAAACCTTTTACCTCCAGAATTTGATCGTTTAATATTTAACAACATAGTTTTAAAAAATGACGCTTTCCAAACTTGTGTAACAAGCCCCGAGTCTCCAGCTGTTTTAATTTATACTTCAGGCACAACTGGCCCTCCAAAAGGTGCATTACACTCCCATCGTTTATTGTCTGGTCATATTCCTGGGGTATCGATGAGCCACAATTATCTTGGACATAGTGAAGATTGTCTATGGACGCCCGCAGACTGGGCATGGATTGGCGGTCTGTTTGATATATTGATGCCAGGTTTGGCTCTTGGAGTGCCCGTTGTTGCAGCTAAAATGAAGAAATTTTTACCAGAAGCCACTAAAGAAATTATATCCAGAGGCCAGGTGCGAAATGTTTTTTTCCCGCCCACGGCTCTAAGAATATTGAAGGCATCAAATTTTGAAATACACAACTTACGCTCAGTTGCATGTGGTGGTGAGCCTCTGGGGGCAGAAATGTTAGAATGGGGCAAGAGAAATTTAAACTTAACGATAAATGAATTCTACGGGCAAACAGAGTGCAATATGGTTGTATCGAACTGCAATGCTGAGGGTGATCCGATTTCAGGTTTAATGGGTAAACCTGTGCCTGGCCATGAAGTAAGCGTTTTAGATCAAAATGGCGTCCCAACCGAAGAGGAGGGCGAAATTGCAGTTAAACGAGGGTCTGCGAGTATGATGCTGGAATATTGGCGCAGGCCTGAACAGACAGAAAATAAATTTTATGCTAACTGGCTTTTGACAGGTGATCGAGGGAGGTTACACCGCGATGGTATCGAATTTATTGGTAGAGATGACGATGTTATTACTTCTGCAGGTTATCGGATTGGTCCCTCTGAGATTGAAGATTGTCTCCTAACTCATCCATCAGTTGCTACGGTCGGTGTTGTTGGTAAGCCAGATCAATCACGAAATGAGATTGTTAAGGCTTACATTGTTTTAAAGGCCGGTAAAAAAGCTGATGATCAAATGTCCGAAGTCTTGAAAGACTTTGTAAAAGAGCGGTTAGCTAAGCATCTGTATCCACGAGAGATAAGTTTTTTGGAAGAGCTGCCAATGACGATTACTGGCAAAGTGATTAGGAAAAAATTGCGAGAAAAAGCAGTTTTAGAGTGTGAACAGGAAAGAAAATGAAACTCAAATCTCAAATTTTGACATCAAGTAAGACCTTTCAAGATAACATGAGAGAACACCTAAAAGATATTGAAAAAATTACTGAAATTGCAAAGAAAAATTCTTTAGGGGGATCGCAATTTTCCAGAGATAGACATTCAAAACGAGGAAAAATGTTACCTAGAGACAGGGTATCGGGGTTACTAGATATTGGTTCCTATTTTCTTGAAATTGGAAGTTTTGCTGGACAAAGCTTATATGATGATGCAGCGCCCGGTGCTGGTTTGATAGCAGGCGTCGGAATTGTTGAAGGTCAGGAATGTATGATCGTCTGCAATGATGCGACGGTTAAAGGAGGGACGTATTTCCCCTTATCAGTTAAAAAGCACCTGAGAGCCCAGCAAATAGCCGAACGATGTCATTTACCCTGTATTTACTTGGTCGATAGTGGAGGTGCTAACCTACCTAATCAAGATGAGGTATTCCCTGATCGCGATCACTTTGGAAGAATTTTTTACAATCAGGCGAGGATGTCAGCAAAAAATATTCCTCAGATTGCTGTTGTGATGGGGTCTTGTACTGCTGGGGGAGCCTATGTTCCTGCTATGTCAGATGTAACCATAATTGTAAAAAATCAAGGCACTATTTTTTTAGCTGGGCCGCCGCTAGTAAAGGCGGCTACTGGTGAAATTGTTGATGCGGAAGCTCTTGGTGGTGGTGAGATCCATTCACGTTCTTCCGGAGTTGTGGACTATTTGGCTGATAATGATCACCAAGCCTTAGCAATGGCCCGAAGGGCTATTAAAAATCTCAATAGAAAGCATCTTGAGCCTATCAAAATTCAAGACATTAAAGAGCCTGAATATGATGCTAATGAAATCCTCGGTGTGGTTCCCCATGATTTGAGAACAATGTACGATGTGCGAGAAGTTATTGCTAGAATAGTCGATGGGTCTGAGTTTGACGAATTTAAAGCTCTTTTTGGTGAAACTCTTGTAACTGGCTTTGCTCATATTATGGGGTGTCCGGTAGGGATTATTGCAAATAATGGAGTTCTTTTCTCCGAGTCAGCTCAAAAAGGAGCACACTTCATTCAATTATGCTCAAAAAGAAAAATTCCCTTAATATTTTTGCAAAATATTAGTGGTTTCATGGTTGGAAAAAAGTATGAAAATGAGGGTATAGCACGTCACGGTGCTAAGATGGTAACCGCAGTGGCAACAACTGAAGTTCCAAAAATCACTTTAATTATAGGTGGTAGTTTTGGGGCCGGTAATTATGGAATGGCTGGCAGAGCTTATGACCCATGTTTTTTATGGACTTGGCCTAACTCCCGTATTTCAGTCATGGGAGGCGCTCAGGCGGCCAATGTTTTGGCGACTATTAAGCGCGATCAAATAGAAAGCCGCGGCGAAGTATGGAGTGAAAGCGACGAACTGGAATTTAAAAGACCTACTTTAGAGATGTTTGAAAAGCAAAGTCACCCTATTTATGCTTCTGCCCGTTTGTGGGACGATGGAATTATCGACCCGAGAAATTCGCGGCAAGTTTTAGGTCTTTCATTACAAATAGCTTTAAATGCACCGATAAAAGATACTAATTTTGGTTTGTTTAGAATGTAGGAAACATATCAAAAAAATGAATATTTAAGACATCATGAATTGGAATCCATAGCAAAATTATAGAAGGACAATATTATTGTTTAATAGGGTATTGATAGCCAATAGAGGTGAAATAGCATGCCGAATTGCTGAAACTGCAAGAAAAATTGGTCTGACTACAGTTGGTATTTTTTCTGAAGCAGATATCAATTCAAAGCATGTAAGCTTATGCGATGATGTATTTCTGATAGAAGGATCATCTCCTCTAGGATGCTACTTAGACCAAGATAAAATCATAGAAATTGCTGTAAAATCGAAGGCGGGCGCTATTCATCCTGGCTATGGGTTTTTGTCAGAAAATAGCAAATTTGCCCAAAAAGTTGAGGAGGCCGGGTTGGTATTCGTCGGTCCTGATCATAAAGCCATCAAAATAATGGGGCAAAAGGATGAGGCTAAAAAGTGTATGGCCAAAGCTAATGTTCCGATAATCCCCGGGTACCTAGGCAGGGATCAAACAACCAAAAGACTAGAAGAGGAGGCTAAATCTATAGGTTATCCTGTTTTGATCAAGGCAGTTGCCGGAGGTGGCGGAAAAGGTATGCGGCTGGTTAAGAGTTCAAAAGATTTTAAAAAAGCTTTAAAAAGTGCTCAATCGGAAGCAGAAAAGGCCTTCAACAACAATAAGGTTATTTTAGAAAAGTATATCTCTTCTCCGCGTCATATCGAGATCCAGATATTTGGTGATGGGAAAACGGCTATTCATTTATTTGAAAGAGACTGTTCCTTACAGAGACGGCATCAAAAGGTTTTAGAGGAATGCCCAGCTCCAGGAATGACCAGCAGCATGAGAGAAGCTATGTGTGAAGCAGCTGTTACGGCGGCAAAAGCCATTGGTTACAAGGGGGCAGGAACAGTAGAGTTCATTGTTGATGGATCAAATGGTCTCCAGGAAGATAAATTTTGGTTTATGGAGATGAACACACGCCTTCAAGTTGAGCACCCCATTACAGAGGAAATTACTGGAATTGATTTGGTCGCTTGGCAATTTGAGATCGCGATGGGTAAATCTCTAACAAAAGATCAAAGTGATCTTTCGATAGACGGTCATGCTTTTGAAGCCAGGATTTATGCTGAAAATCCCAATAATAATTTTTTACCAGAAGTTGGGAAAATTAAGCATCTACGGTTTCCATCCGATATTCGTGTAGAATCGGGGATAAAAGTTGGAGATATAATTTCTCCATATTTTGATCCTATGCTGGCCAAGATAATAGCTCATGGTAAAGATAGAAAATCTGCACTTGGTAAGCTAGATAAAGCGCTGCGACAGATCGAAATATTGGGAGTTAAAACTAATCTAGATTTTCTTTGCAAATTATCTCAAGATCCAAGCGTGAAAAGGGGTTTGGTTCGAACAGATTTAATTGAAGAAAAGTTAGAAGATCTTATTTTCCATAAGCCAATATCAACTGAAGCGATTATTGCGGCTTCAATGTGTTATTTTTCGCCCCAACCAGATCATTTTTCTTATTCGCACTGGGTTGATATATTCTACAATTTCCAGCTCTCACATAATGGAACTATTTTCGAAATTAATTTTTCTCAACCTGAATCAGGAAAAGTTAAAGTCTTGATTATGAACGAAAGTTATGATGTGCTTTTTAAAAAGCAACAATGGCTTTTTAGAGAAAAGAAATTACCCGAAGTAAAAATATTTGGTGAAGAAATTATTGTATTTGATGATACTCAAATTCCTTTCAAAATTCGGAACGCTTTTGAGGTGCAGAAGGAAAATAATGCGGATAACAATGAAATTTTATCTCCAATGCCAGGCATGATATCAAAGATTAACATCAAAAATGGCTCTCAAGTTTACAAGGGTCAACCTATCATGGCTTTAGAAGCTATGAAAATGGAATATGAAGTAGTTGCTCCGAATGATGGTACTATTAAAAAAGTAAATTTTTCAGTTGGTAATTTTGTACAACAGGGTGAAAAATTGTGTGATTTTGCGTTACTAACGTAAGTCTCAAAGACCTAACTTCGCTTTGCCACTTTTAACTAAATATAATTTTAGATCATTATTGCTTTTTCATGTGTTGACCCCCGTGAGTTAGAGCGGTAAACCCCTATCTGTTAGCCGAAGCAAAGCGTTGTTTACGCTTGCACAAAAGGAGCCATCTGTGGACGATCTTTTGTTAGAATATCTGCCAATCCTGGTGTTTTTGGGTATAGCACTTGGACTTGGAATTATTTTGCTGTTAGCGGCTGCTGTAATTGCTATTCGAAATCCTGATCCCGAAAAAGTCTCTGCCTATGAGTGTGGGTTTAATGCATTTGATGATGCTCGTATGAAATTCGATGTCAGATTTTACTTAGTTTCGATTTTGTTTATCATTTTCGATCTTGAAATTGCATTTCTATTCCCTTGGGCCGTTGCATTTCAAGATATCAGTATGATTGGGTTCTGGTCGATGATTGTTTTCTTAGGGGTTTTAACTGTTGGATTTGCTTATGAGTGGAAGAAGGGGGCATTAGAATGGGAGTAATGTCCGGTGGAAATACTGCTGCTGCCGATCTGGAAAATTCTACACGTCAGCTAAACGAACAACTTCAGGATAAAGGGTTTTTGGTAACTTCAACCGAAGACATTATAAACTGGGCCCGAACCGGATCTTTGCATTGGATGACTTTTGGGTTGGCCTGTTGTGCTGTTGAAATGATGCACACCTCAATGCCACGATATGATTTGGAGCGTTTTGGTACGGCACCTAGAGCTTCCCCTCGCCAGTCTGATCTGATGATAGTGGCGGGAACACTCACAAATAAAATGGCTCCAGCATTACGAAAAGTGTATGATCAAATGCCGGAGCCTCGTTACGTGATTTCAATGGGATCGTGTGCTAATGGCGGTGGTTATTACCATTACAGCTATTCAGTAGTTCGTGGATGCGATCGCATTGTTCCAGTTGATGTTTATGTCCCAGGTTGTCCTCCGACAGCAGAGGCTCTTCTTTATGGGATTTTGGCACTGCAGAAAAAAATAAGAAGAACAGGGACAATCAAGCGATGACAGCTGAGCTTCTAGATCTGAAACAATATTTAGACACTAAGCGCGTAGATTGTGTTTTGACATCTATTATAGAATATGGAGAGCTGACCGTTGATGTTGCGCCAGCTCAACTTTTTAGTTTTGTTGAATTTTTAAAAATAGATCCACGTTGTAAGTTTTCGTCATTAGTTGACATTACTGCTGTTGATTATCCTGAAAGAGCTAAACGTTTCGATTTAGTCTACCACTTTCTATCCATGTATCAGAATAAGCGTATCAGATTGCGAGTTTCGATAAGGGAAGGTGATATGGCCACTTCAATTGTTGATGTGCATCCATCTGCTAATTGGTTTGAGAGAGAAGTTTTCGATATGTTTGGTATAATGTTCACGGGTCACCCAGACATGCGTAGAATTTTAACCGACTATGGGTTTAGAGGTCATCCTCTGCGAAAGGATTTTCCAACTTCTGGTTATACTGAAGTTAGATATGATGATGCTGAAAAACGAGTAGTGTATGAGCCCGTAAAGCTTGTTCAAGAGTACCGAAATTTTGATTTTATGTCTCCATGGGAAGGTGCAGAATATATTTTGCCCGATGATGGAGGTGACAGCTGATGGATGGATCCAAAGGGTTTGAAGATGTTCTTACAGGAGAACAAAAAATCCGTAACTTTAACATTAATTTTGGCCCTCAACACCCTGCAGCACATGGAGTGCTTAGGCTCGTTTTAGAGTTGGATGGTGAAATAGTTGAACGTTGTGATCCGCATATTGGCTTACTACACCGCGGCACTGAGAAATTGATGGAAAGCCGTACTTATTTGCAAAATTTACCTTATTTTGATCGATTAGATTATGTCGCTCCAATGAACCAAGAGCATGCATGGTGTTTAGCTATTGAAAGATTAACGAATACAGTTATTCCAAAAAGAGCTTCTTTAATTCGAGTTTTGTTTTCTGAAATAGGCCGTGTGCTTAATCATCTTTTGAATGTGACTACACAGGCAATGGATGTTGGGGCTCTCACTCCACCGCTCTGGGGTTTTGAAGAGAGAGAAAAGCTTATGATTTTCTATGAGCGAGCCTGTGGGGCGCGCCTGCATGCTGCTTATTTTCGTCCAGGTGGCGTTCATCAAGATATATCAAACGAACTTTTAGAGGATATCGATACGTGGGCAGAGGCCTTTCCCAAAGTCATTGACGATATAGATACTTTGCTCACTGAGAATAGAATATTTAAGCAAAGAAATGTTGACATAGGTGTTGTTACTGAGGATGACATACAAAGATATGGTTTCTCAGGCGTAATGGTCAGGGGATCAGGTTTGGCTTGGGATTTGAGACGAGCTCAACCATATGAATGCTACGACGAATTTGAGTTTCAAATACCTGTGGGGAAAAATGGCGACTGTTACGATCGTTATTTGGTTCGTATGGAAGAAATGCGTCAATCGGTGGCAATTATAAGACAAGCTATTGAAAAACTTAAAGGTGAGGATGGGCCTGTGTTAGCGCATGGCAAGTTATGCCCACCAAGAAGAGCCGAAATGAAGCAGTCAATGGAAGCTCTAATTCATCATTTTAAGTTATATACAGAGGGGTTCCACGTTCCTGCTGGTGAGGTTTATGCGTCTGTAGAGGCACCAAAGGGAGAATTTGGTGTCTACCTCGTTTCAGACGGCTCCAATAAGCCTTACAGAGCCAAAATTAGGGCTCCTGGCTATTTACACCTACAGGCTATGGATCACATGGCGACAGGGCACCAATTGGCAGATGTCGCAGCAATAATTGGAACAATGGATGTTGTTTTTGGAGAAATTGATCGGTGAAAAAAGCTTTTTTAATACTTAATCTCAGAAATTTAACTTTGGTGGGTTTTTAAATATGCTTCGTAGGTTGCACCCTAATCAGCCCACATCGTTTGTCTTTTCGCCAGAAAATCAAAAATGGGCGGAGGCTCAACTGACTAAGTACCCAGAGGGGCGGCAAGCATCGGCAATTATCCCTTTGCTTTGGAGAGCTCAAGAACAAGAAGGTTGGCTTTCGCGACCAGCTATAGAATTTGTTGCCGATATGTTGGGTATGGCTCACATTAGAGCTTTAGAAGTCGCAACTTTTTATTTTATGTTTCAGCTTCAACCAGTTGGTTCTGCAGCACACATACAGGTCTGTGGTACTTTATCATGTATGTTATGTGGTGCGGAAGATCTCGTAAGTATCTGTAAAGAAAAAATTTCACCAACTCCTCACACGCTGTCGGAAGATGGAAAATTATCGTGGGAAGAAGTTGAATGTTTGGGAGCATGTGCCAATGCTCCAATGGCTCAAATTGGCAAAGACTATTACGAAGACCTTTCAGGTAGTAGGTTTGAGGAACTGCTTGAGCAGTTTAGAGGCGGGAATGCTCCTGTTCCTGGACCGCAAAATGGTCGTTTTTCCGTTGAGCCATCTGCTGGTTTGACAAGTTTATCCGATGTAAACGACGGAGGCCCAACTGACAATAAAAGCGTTTCATTGGCAAAAAAATTTAATGATACCGTTAAAAGGATCGATGGTACTGATGACACGATCACTATTCATTGGGGCAAGCAATAAGTTTGAGAGTGGCGAGATATTTTTACAGAATATAGAGTAATAAAGTTATAATGAGAGAATTGGGTAAAAATAGTTCAGAAAAGCAGGGGCGAGTGATAGCGATCGTAATCGCTGGGTCCGTTTTGTTTTGGAGTATATTACAAGGTGCAGCTCCTACACTTCAAATATCTCCACGGTACATGTTTCTAATTGATTTTTTCACTTTAGCTGCGTTGACTTGGTCTCTGATTTTATTGATTAAAATTATTATTAAGAGACGCGGTGGAAAGGATAGCTGACGTAATGCTAAAGGATCAGGATAGGATTTTTACTAATATTTACGGTATGCAAGATCGTTCACTTTCTGGTGCCAAATCTAGGGGGCACTGGAGCAATACGCGTGAAATTTTAAAAAAAGGTCGTGATTGGATTGTAGACGAAATGAAGGCTTCAGGCTTGCGTGGGCGCGGCGGCGCGGGTTTCCCAACAGGTTTGAAATGGTCGTTTATGCCTAAAGAAAGTGATGGTAGGCCAGCTTACCTTGTCGTAAATGCAGATGAGTCCGAGCCAGGAACTTGTAAAGATCGTGAAATTATGCGGCACGATCCGCATTCTCTTGTAGAAGGATGTCTAATAGCCAGTTTTGCTATGAATGCTCACGTTTGCTACATTTACATTAGAGGTGAGTATATTCGGGAGAGGGAAGCTCTTCAGGCGGCAATTGACGAGGCATATGAAGCGGGTTTGATTGGTAAAAATGCCTCTAAATCGGGCTGGAAGTTTGATTTGTTTTTGCATCACGGCGCAGGTGCATACATATGCGGTGAAGAAACTGCTTTGTTAGAGAGCTTGGAAGGCAAAAAGGGAATGCCAAGAATGAAGCCACCTTTTCCTGCTGGGGCGGGACTTTATGGCTGTCCAACCACTGTGAACAATGTAGAGTCTATTGCTGTTGTGCCAACCATACTGCGTCGAGGAGCTGATTGGTTTTCGAGTTTTGGTAGGGAGAATAATGCAGGTACCAAATTATTTGCGATATCGGGACATGTTAATCACCCTTGCATTGTAGAGGAAGAGATGTCGATTTCGTTTGAGGAACTTATCGATAAACACTGTGGTGGTATTCGCGGAGGTTGGAAAAACCTCAAAGCTGTGATTCCAGGTGGTTCATCCGTGCCATGTGTGCGAGGTGAAAATATGAAAGACGCTCTGATGGATTTTGACTATTTACGCGGCGAACTTGGTTCTGGTCTTGGTACTGCTGCTGTTATCGTTATGGATCAAAGCACGGACATAATCAAAGCTATTTGGCGACTTTCTAAGTTTTATAAACATGAAAGCTGCGGTCAGTGTACTCCCTGCAGAGAAGGGACGGGATGGATGATGCGGGTTATGGAGCGGTTGGTAAATGGAACCGCAGATCCTGCTGAGATTGATATGCTTCTTGACGTTACAAAACAGGTTGAGGGGCATACTATCTGTGCTCTTGGTGATGCTGCAGCCTGGCCAATACAAGGTTTAATAAGAAATTTTCGAGACGAAATTGAAGATCGTATAAAGGATCAGCGATCTGTCCAAAATATAGCGGTTGCGGCACAATGAATTTTACTGCCAAACTATTTTTCTGTGTCAGACGCTTTGCCAAAATAATATCAGTATTATGTTGTTTTTTTATCTTACTTGGATGTTCTAATCCTTTCGAACTTGAAGAAAATAAAGTATCTTTTGATGGATATAAATTCTCGACGAAACTCAACCGAGATAAAGTGGATGATCGATCTTTTAGTCTTGTGGTAAGGCGGGCAAACAGGTCTCTTTCAGGGGCCCGCGAGGCGGGGAGATATGAGGCTACAAAATTTTGTATCAAGAACTTTGGGACATCAGATATAGCGTGGGTTTTAAGTCCTGATGATAATAATGTCGTCTTAACTGGTAAAGTCTTAGAGCTAAGTGGACGATGCGATATATGATTGAAACCAGTATATATCGCTTTGCAGGTCGTATGTTCCTAATTGCAAAATTTGCCCAAGTAATTGTGCCAAGAAATATGTTTTTATTGGTCAAAGTAGAACAAAATGAACGGTAATCTTATGAGCGACTTGCGTAAAGTTATAATTGATGAAACTGAATTGGAAGTAGATGGGTCGATGACTTTGATCCAGGCCTGTGAGGAAGCAGGTATAGAAATTCCTCGATTTTGTTATCATGAACGTTTGTCCATTGCTGGTAATTGTAGAATGTGTCTAGTTGAAATTGTTGGTGGCCCCCCAAAGCCAGCAGCTTCTTGCGCAATGCAAGTCCGTGACCTGCGCCCAGGTCCAGAGGGGCAACCTCCCGTTGTAAAAACTAGTTCTCCGATGGTTAAAAAGGCCAGAGAAGGCGTCATGGAGTTTTTATTAATCAATCATCCCCTTGATTGCCCTATATGTGATCAAGGTGGAGAGTGCGATTTGCAAGATCAAGCTATGGCCTATGGTGTTGACTTTTCTCGTTTTCGCGAAGCAAAAAGGGCGTCAGATGATTTGGATTTAGGTCCTCTCGTTGAAACGCATATGACACGCTGCATAAGTTGTACTCGGTGTGTAAGGTTCACAACAGAAGTCGCTGGCGCCTCACAAATGGGTCAAACAGGTCGGGGCGAAGATAGTGAAATCACAAGTTATTTAGGCGAAACACTAGAAAGCAATTTGCAAGGTAATATTATCGATCTATGTCCCGTTGGTGCTCTAACATCAAAGCCATATTCTTTTACGGCGCGTCCTTGGGAGCTTACTAAAACAGAAACTATAGATGTAATGGATGCACTCGGTTGCAATATAAGAGTGGATACTAAGGGTCGAGAAGTTATGCGTATAATGCCACGTAATCACGATGGCATTAACGAAGAATGGATTTCAGACAAATCTAGATTTGTCTGGGATGGCTTGCGACGTCAACGGTTGGATACTCCATATATACGAGAAAAAGGAAAACTGCGCGCTGCTACGTGGAGCGAAACTTTGGCTAAGGCAAAAACGGAAATCAAAAACAAAAAAATATTTGGTCTTATCGGGGATCTGGTTTCAGTGGAAGCATCTTTTGCTTTGAAGCAGTTTGTAGAAGGATTAGGGGGTAGCGTTGAGTGCCGCATAGATAACACTAAACTTCCCAGTGATAATCGCAGTGCCTATGTGGGGACTGCTATGATTGAGGATGTGGATACAGCTGAAATAATTTATATTATAGGGTCCAATCCTAGGGATGAGGCGCCAACATTTAATGCTCGCATTAGAAAAGCATGGTTAAATGGGGCAGAGATAAAGGTTATAGGAGAGCCTTGTGATTTAACTTATGATTACCGCCACTGCGGCCAAGGAAGAAAAGCGATCAGAGAATTAATTCAAAATGAAAGTTCGATAGCTGCCAGTAAAAAAAGTTTAATCATTCTAGGCCAAGGTGCTCTTTCCGATAAAGATGGGATGGCTGTATTAGCGAAGGTAATGGAACTAGTTCAAAAAACTGGGTCAAAGTTTTTAAATTTGCATACAGCAGCATCCAGAGTTGGCGCTTTAGACATTGGAGCGGTTGCTGATGGTGACATGCTCGATGAGATAGCTAAAGCAGATGTTATATACAATTTAGGAGCTGATGAAATCGAGCTGGATACGGATGCATTCGTTATTTATCAAGGAAGTCACGGTGACCGTGGTGCCCATAATGCAGATATTATTTTTCCTGCTGCTGCTTACACAGAAGAAAGTGGATTGTTTGTTAATACCGAAGGCCGCCCTCAATTATGTAATAGAGCGAATTTTGCACCTGGTGAAGCTAAAGAAAACTGGGCAATCATCAGAGCTCTTTCAAGTGAACTTGGCAATAGTTTACCCTTTAATAACTTGGCTCAACTTCGAAAAATGTTAACTAGCTTACATCCAAATTTAGGCTGCGTAGACGAGGTGCCAGTCAATGATTGGAAACTGATAAAAGGGGGTAGACTATTAGAGAAAAATTTTAAAAATAAAATTCGAGATTTTTATCTAACAAACCCAATTGCGCGTGCTTCAAGCGTAATGGCTGAGTTGTCTGCTAATGCTAAAGCTAGAGCTAAGTCGAAAGTTGCAGCAGAATGAGACGGTGTAAGTTTAAATGACAGAAATATTTTCACAATTAATTGCAAAAGTTGAAATTATAACAGCAGATTTAGTAGCCTCAAATTTTGGTTTGGCGCTTATTTTGGTGGGTCAGGGTCTACTGATGGCTGTGTTTTTACTTCTTTCTGCATATTTTTTAATTTACGCAGATCGAAAAATTTGGGCTGCAGTTCAATTACGGAGGGGACCAAATGTAGTTGGAGCATTCGGATTGTTGCAGTCTGGTGCCGATATGCTGAAATTAGTCTTTAAAGAAATTGTTGTACCTGCTGGATCGGATAAATTTGTATTTTTCTTGGCACCAGTCGTTTCATTTGTGATGGCTATTTTGGCCTGGGCAGTAATCCCTTTGAATGATGGTTGGCAGTTGTCAAATTTGAATGTGGCTATCCTTTACGTCTTTGCGATTTCATCACTTGAAGTTTATGGCGTCATAATGGGTGGTTGGGCTTCAAACTCTAAATATCCATTTTTAGGTTCTTTGCGTTCTGCTGCCCAAATGATTTCATACGAAGTATCAATAGGTCTTGTGATTATAGGAGTCATAATTTCTACCGGATCCATGAATTTTGGGGCCATTGTTGCTGCTCAAGACACAGAATACGGAATTTTGGGATGGTATTGGCTACCTCATTTACCAATGTTATTTCTATTTTTTATCTCGGCACTTGCAGAAACAAATAGACCGCCATTTGATCTCCCTGAAGCTGAGTCTGAACTAGTTGCTGGCTTCCAAGTTGAATATAGTTCTACACCATTTTTGCTTTTTATGGCCGGTGAGTTGATTGCCGTATTTTTAATGTGTGCCTTAACTAGTCTTTTATTTTTTGGCGGATGGTTATCTCCAATTCCTGGCCTACCAGATGGAGTTTTCTGGATGCTTTTAAAAATGGGTTTTTTCTTTTTTATTTTTGCAATGATTAAAGCGATAACCCCCCGTTACAGATATGATCAATTAATGCGATTAGGTTGGAAGGTTTTCTTGCCATTTTCATTGGTTTGGGTTGTTTTTGTTGCTTTTGCTGCGAAATTTGAATTTTTTGGTAGCTTTTATGCTCGTTATTTGGTGGGAGGCTAAGTTGGCTAAAATTGATTATACTCGTGCGGTAAAATACTTTTTCCTGGCTGATGTATGGCAAGGAATGAAACTTGGCCTCAAGTATTTTTTTGCTCCGAAGACAACTATAAACTACCCTTATGAGAAAGGCCCACTAAGCCCTAGGTTTAGAGGGGAGCACGCTCTGCGCAGATATCCAAACGGAGAAGAAAGGTGTATAGCGTGCAAGTTGTGTGAAGCAATTTGCCCAGCTCAGGCTATCACGATTGATGCTGAACCACGATCAGACGGTAGTCGTCGTACAACTCGTTATGATATTGATATGACAAAATGTATTTATTGTGGTTTTTGCCAAGAGGCTTGCCCTGTTGATGCAATAGTAGAGGGCCCCAACTTTGAATTTTCAACTGAAACCAGAGAAGAGCTTTTTTATGATAAAGAAAAGCTTTTGGAAAATGGTGAACGTTGGGAAGCTCAAATTGCACGGAATTTAGAGCTGGACGCGCCTTATAGATAATAAATATCTTATTAGTAAATCAAACGAGTTTATCAATGAAAACCAACAAGATGTATATAAAAGTTGAGGTCAAATAAAATGGGAGCAGCAGTATTTGCATTCTATCTTTTTGCTCTGAGCACCATAACTGGTGGGTTATTTACAGTTTTAAGTCGAAATCCAGTCCACTCTGTATTATGGCTGATTTTATCCTTTTTATCTTCTGCTGGACTATTTATTCTGCTTGGTGCTGAATTCGTAGCGATGCTGATGATTATCGTTTATGTTGGTGCGGTTGCAGTTCTTTTCCTTTTTGTTGTTATGATGCTTGATGTAGATTTTGCCAGCTTGAAGGCAGAAATGGCAAAGTATTTACCATTGGGTTTATTGATCGTGATCGTTTTGCTGATGGAATTAGCAATGGGCCTTGCTGTCTGGGTTCCTTCAGATGGAGCTAAAATGGTTCTAGGCGCGCCAATTCCTTCAGATACGCATAACACCGCTGCACTTGGACTTTTGATCTATGACCAGTATTTTCTATTATTTCAGCTGGCTGGTTTAATTTTACTTGTCGCTATGATTGGAGCAATTGTTTTGACTCTTAGGCATAGAAAAGATGTTAAAAGACAGGATATTTTGACGCAAATTTATCGGGATCCAGATGAATCTATATCTCTTAAAGATGTTAAACCTGGTCAGGGTCTTTGAATGTTGAAGCCTCTTGTTATGGGAAAGTTCATTAAATGATTACTTTAGAACATTATCTGACAGTAGCAGCGATGCTCTTCGTGATTGGAATATTCGGTCTTTTTTTAAATCGAAAAAATGTGATTATATTATTAATGTCGATTGAGCTTATGTTACTCTCGGTAAACATAAATTTGGTAGCCTTCTCCAGTTATATGAATGACCTGGTTGGCCAAGTTTTTACACTATTCGTTTTGACTGTAGCTGCTGCTGAGGCGGCTATTGGCTTAGCAATCTTAGTCAGCTTTTTCCGTATTAGGGGAACAATTGCTGTTGAAGATGTGAATGTCATGAAGGGGTGATATTTTGGAACAAATTATTTTATTTTCACCTCTTCTAGGGGCAATTATTGGTGGTTTTTTTTGGAAATCTATTGGTGAGAAGGCTGCCATTTATCTAACCATAGTTTTATTATTTGCGTCATGTTTTTTGAGTTGGATTGTATTTCTTTCACATGGACTTGCTACCGAAAAAATAACTCTTTTTAGATGGATTGTTAGTGGTAACTTATCAGCTGATTGGTCCATTAGATTAGATCGTCTTACTTCAATAATGTTAGTTGTTGTAACATCAGTTTCTGCTTTGGTTCATCTCTACAGTGTTGGTTACATGGCTCACGATGAGAATTGGCAAGATGATGAGCGTTATAAAGCAAGGTTTTTTGCTTATTTATCATTTTTTACTTTTGCAATGTTGATGTTGGTCACTTCTGATAATCTAGTACAGATGTTCTTTGGATGGGAGGGAGTTGGAGTTGCTTCCTATCTTCTGATTGGCTTTTACTATAAAAAACAAAGTGCAAATGCTGCGGCAATAAAGGCTTTTGTTGTTAATAGAGTTGGTGACTTTGGATTTGCTTTGGGTATCTTTGCGCTCTTTATGGTTACTGGCAGCATTAACTTCGATGATATCTTTGTAGCTGCACCAAAATTAGCTGAAACAACATTAACTTTTTTGTGGACAGATTGGAATGCAGCTAACCTAATTGCTATTTTACTATTCATAGGAGCAATGGGAAAGTCAGCTCAATTATTTTTGCATACTTGGCTGCCAGACGCCATGGAGGGGCCTACTCCTGTATCTGCTCTAATACATGCGGCGACGATGGTTACTGCAGGGGTTTTCTTGGTTTGTCGAATGTCTCCTTTAATGGAATATGCCCCAGCAGCCCTTGGCTTCATCACAATCATTGGAGCATTTACTGCTTTTGTGGCAGCCACAATCGGCTTGGTGCAAAATGATATTAAGCGTGTGATTGCTTATTCAACAATGTCTCAGTTAGGATACATGTTTGTGGCTGCTGGGGTGGGGGCATACTCCGTCGCCATGTTCCACCTTTTTACGCATGCCTTTTTCAAAGCTATGCTGTTTCTAGGTGCGGGCTCTGTTATTCATGCGATGCATCATGAGCAAGATATGCGAAATTATGGAGGTTTAAGAAAAAAAATCCCCTACACATTTTGGGCGATGATGATAGGTACACTTGCAATCACTGGAGTTGGAATTCCTTTAACTCATGTTGGTTTTGCAGGGTTCCTTTCCAAGGACGCGGTTATTGAAAGTGCTTGGGCAGGCACAAACGCTGGATTCGCATTTTGGACTTTGGTAATAGCCGCTCTTTTAACAAGCTTTTACAGTTGGCGTTTGATGCTTATGACGTTTTTTGGGCAACCTAAAAGTGACAGTCATGCCTACTCCCATGCAAAGGAGAGCCCGATGGTAATGCTAATACCACTTGGGCTTCTTGGGTTGGGCGCAATATTGTCTGGGATGATCTGGTACTCTAGTTTCTTTGGAAAAGATTACCAAGTGGCAAATTTTTTTGGTATCGAAAGTGAATACCAGCAAACGCTACCAAAAACAAAAGAAGAAAACATAGTAGAAAAAAATAATGAAAAATTAGAAGATGCTCTTCCGCCCCAAGGAGCAATCTACATGAGCCCGGAAAATCATGTCTTGCACGATGCTCATTATGCTCCAATTTGGGTAAAAATAAGCCCGTTTATAGCGATGCTACTTGGACTCTTAATGGCTCTGTGGTTTTACGTTTGGGATAAGAAAAAACCCAGTGAATGGGCCTCAACGTTAGATCCTTTATACAGATTTCTTTTAAATAAATGGTATTTTGATGAAATATACGAAATTTTGTTTGTTTCTCGTGCTAAAGTTATTGGTCGGATTTTTTGGAAAAAAGGTGATGGTGGTATAATTGATGGTTCCATCAATGGGATAGCTATGAGCCTTGTCCCTCTTGTTACTAGGATATCTACTCGATTTCAATCTGGCTACATCTTTAGTTACGCGCTGGCTATGGTGTTGGGTATCCTTTTATTGCTTACCTGGATGATTTTTGCAGTGGGAGTAAAATGAATATGGATCAACCACTTCTATCTATGGTTACCTTTATACCGGCTTTTGCTGCTTTTGTTCTTTTAATGGTTGCAAGAGGAGAAGATGCTGCTGCTCAATTGGTCTGCAAACGAGTAGCGATGTTTACCACAATTGCGACCTTTTTGGTGTCTCTATTAATTCTGGCTCAATTTGACGCTCAAAACACGAATTTTCAAATGGTTGAAAGTTACAGTTGGATAATGGGACTTACTTACAAGCTTGGAGTTGACGGTATTTCAATACTTTTTGTTATGCTTACAACTTTTATGATGCCTCTGGTAATTTGGGCATCATGGAGTTTAGAGACACGTGTAAAAGAATATATGATAGCGTTTCTATTGCTAGAGACCCTGATGTTAGGGGTGTTCATGGCTTTAGATCTAGTTCTTTTTTATCTATTTTTTGAAGCTGGCCTAATTCCTATGTTTTTAATTATAGGTATTTGGGGTGGGAAAGATCGCATATATGCGTCTTTTAAATTTTTTCTATATACTCTTTTAGGTTCGGTCCTGATGTTGATAGCGATGATCTCAATGTACAACGTTGCGGGAACATCAGATATTCCCTCACTAATGAATTATACTTTCGATTATGGCTCAATAAACTTGATGGGTTTTGAAATCCTAGGTGGCTTTCAAACTTTGTTATTTCTAGCCTTTTTTGCCAGTTTTGCTGTAAAGATGCCGATGTGGCCTGTTCATACATGGTTACCTGATGCCCACGTACAAGCACCTACGGCTGGATCGGTTGTCCTAGCAGCAATTCTTTTAAAAATGGGTGGTTACGGTTTTTTGAGATTTAGTCTTCCTATGTTTCCAGTAGGAGCCTCTGAAATGACGAATTTCGTCTTTTGGCTTTCAGCTATTGCGATCATTTATACTTCATTAGTCGCACTGGTCCAGGACGATATGAAGAAACTTATTGCATATTCTTCAGTCGCACACATGGGATACGTAACCATGGGTATTTTCGCAGTAAATCAGCAGGGGATCGATGGTGCTATATTTCAGATGCTTAGCCATGGTTTTATCTCAGGAGCTCTATTTTTATGTGTTGGTGTGATTTACGATCGAATGCATACTAGGGAAATTGAAGCATATGGCGGATTAGTAAATGTTATGCCTAGTTATGCTTTAATATTTATGTTTTTTACTATGGCGAATGTTGGACTACCTGGAACTTCGGGTTTTGTTGGTGAATTTTTAACCTTAGTAGGGATTTTTCAGGTTAATACGTGGGTTGCCTTATTTGCTACCTCAGGTGTTATTCTATCTGCTGCTTATGCATTGTGGCTTTACCGAAGAGTAGTCATGGGTGATCTTATCAAAGAGGCCTTAAGATCTATAAAAGACATGAGTTTTCGTGAAAAATCAGTTTTTGCGCCATTGATTTTCTTTACTTTACTGCTTGGTATTTATCCTGCACTTGTTCTGGATATTATTGGCCCATCAGTGGAAGTTTTAGTCGCCAATTACCATGAGGAAGTTAGCTCTTCAAATTTAATACAAACCTCCATGGTTAAGAATTAGAGGTCTGAGCTGTGATTTATGACGATTTAAATATTATCTTTCCTGAAATTTTTCTTTCAGTTTATGCCATGGTTGCTTTGCTTGGTGTCGTATACACCTCAAAGGATGAACTCGCTAAAAGAGTAACATGGGTTACTGCGTTTATTTTTATTTTAGTAGCTTTTTTGATTATATTTTCAGAAGAAAAAACAGAAATTGCATTTGGAGGCATGTTCATCGATGATGCGTTTTCTCGATTTTCAAAAATAATCATATTGTTATCTGCTGCCGTTGTTTTGGTAATGGGTCAGGAATATATGTCAAGACGGGGATTTCTCAGGTTTGAATATCCATTAATAGTTACACTTTCAGTCGTGGGCATGATGGTTATGGTGTCGGCTGGAGATTTAATGTCTCTTTATATGGGTTTGGAACTACAATCGTTAGCACTTTATGTAATAGCTGCATTTAAAAAAGACAGTGTAAAATCAACTGAAGCTGGTTTGAAATATTTTGTGCTTGGAGCCCTTTCTTCTGGCTTACTCCTATATGGTTCAGCCCTTGTTTACGGCTATTCAGGAACAACATTATTTTCTGGCATTCTTTCTAATGTAAGCACTGACGTCCCTTCTTTGGGTTTGCTGTTTGGGTTAGCGTTAGTAATTGCAGGTTTGGCATTCAAAGTCTCTGCCGTACCTTTTCACATGTGGACTCCGGATGTTTATGAGGGCGCACCAACACCGGTTACAGCCTTTTTTGCAACCGTTCCTAAAATGGCGGCCATTTGTTTGTTTATCCGTGTAATGTATGATGCATTTGGAAATATTATAAATGACTGGCAGCAAATTATTGCACTACTTTCTATTCTATCAATGTTTCTTGGAGCCTTTGCTGCGATAGGGCAAACTGATCTAAAACGTCTATTAGCTTATTCGTCCATAGCTCATATGGGTTATGCTCTTATTGGTTTGGCTGCTGGTACTGAGTTTGGGGTGCAATCAGTTTTAGAATATATGACCATTTATATCACTATGAATATTGGTGTGTTTGCTATAGTTATGTCGATGCAACAAGATGGTCAGTCTGTTACAGAAATTGCCTCGTTAAAGATGATATCAGAAACAGATCCCGGAAAAGCCATAGCTCTCGTGATTTTATTGTTTAGTCTTGCTGGTATTCCACCTATGCTTGGTTTTTTCGCTAAATTTGAAGTCTTGAGAGCAGCAATAAATGCAGAACTGGTATATTTAGCGGTTTTGGGTGTATTGGCTTCTGTGATTGGTGCTTTTTATTACTTAAGAATAGTATACTTTATTTATTTTGGGGAAATGCCTGAGACGCCCTTAGATGATGCTAAATCTCCCATTCTGAGGACAATATGGACAGCTTCCGCTGCGATTATGATATTTGGTATTGTCAGTTTATTAGGAGTTGAGCAGATGGCAAAGGCTGCTGCGTTTTCTTTGTTAAATTAAATATGAAAATTGATTTTGTTATTTTAGACGAGACCGAGAGTACTAACTCTGAGGCACTAAGACGCGTTAAGTTTGTTGACAAGCCAACTTTTATTCTTGCAAAAAAACAGACGAACGGTCGTGGACGCTCTGCTCGTTTATGGGTTGATCCAGTTGGAAATTTCTCAGGAACAATTCTAATAAAACTGGATGATGATTTACAAAAATTGGCTTTACGGTCGTTTGTAGCTGCTATCTCTGTGTATGATGCCATAGATGAAGAAATAGGTAGCGGTCATCAACTATCACTTAAATGGCCAAATGACATTCTATTGAACGAAAAAAAAATATGTGGAATTTTATTAGAGACAAAAAAAATTGATAACGCCATAGCTTTAGCAATCGGAATTGGCATCAATTTAATGTCTGTACCAAGGTTGGAAAAGTTAAGTCAGGTTACTACAGAACCTGGTTCAATATTTAATGAGAGTGGTGTTGAAATAGACCCAGTTGAGTTTTGTAAATCAATTGCTAATCATTATCTTTTTCGAGAAAGCCAATTTCAAGAAATGGGATTTTCCAAAATTCGAGAGATTTGGATGAAACGAGCTGCAAATGTTGGCAAGGAAATCGTGGCTCGCACACCGAGCACTGAATATAGAGGTGTATTTGACTCTATTGACGAAAAAGGGCAGTTGGTACTTACAAATAACATGGAACAAACGAAAATAGCCGCCGCTGAGATTTTCTTTAGTAATGGATAGAAATAATGTTGCTTGCCATTGATTGCGGAAATACGAATACCATCTTTTCGATTTGGGATGGTAATGAATTTATTTCAACTTGGCGGACGGCCACTGATCATCAGAGAACAGCTGATCAATATTTTGTTTGGTTATCTTCACTCATGTCATTACAAAACATTAAGGCAGATATTAGCGATGTTATAATATCATCTACTGTGCCTCGCGTTGTATTTAATTTGAGAGTTTTATCGGATCGTTATTTCAATACGCGTCCAATTGTTGTTGGAAAACCGGATTGTAAAGTACCCATAGACGTTCGAGTTGATGCTGGTACGGCAGTTGGTCCAGATAGAATTGTTAACTCTGTTGCTGGTTATGACCTTTTTGGCGGTAATCTAATTATTGTGGACTTTGGAACTGCCACGACTTTTGATGTGGTTGACAAAGATGGTGCCTATGTAGGTGGGGTTATTGCACCTGGTGTCAACTTATCTCTTCAAGCCTTGCATCAAATGGCAGCGGCATTACCTCATGTTGATATTGCGAGACCGAAAGAGGTTATTGGAACCAATACAGTTGCGTGTATGCAGTCTGGGGTTTTTTGGGGTTATATTGGTTTAGTTAAGGAAATTTGCAGAAAGATAATAGAAGAAAAACAAGAAGTTATGAAGATTATCGCTACAGGTGGATTGGCTCCTTTACTTCAATCAAGTGATCAACTTTTTGAGGCGGTCGAAGATAACTTAACGATGCACGGTCTCCGCTTAATATTTGACTGTAATAAAAGCGTCGATAGTTAATGAGTAAAGACCGACTAATTTATTTACCATTAGGTGGTGCTGGTGAAATCGGCATGAACCTTTATGTTTATGGTTATGGGGCAAAAGATAAAGAGAAATTTATAATTGTTGATTTGGGTGTTGCTTTTCCAGATATGGACTCAACACCTGGTGTTGACTTGATATTTCCCGATATTGCCTGGTTGAAAGAACGGCGTGATCGGATTGAAGGAATCTTTATAACACATGCTCATGAAGATCATATTGGAGCAATTGGTCATCTTTGGAAGGAACTTGGCGCGCCAGTATATGCCAGAACCTTCACTGCTAGCATCGCGAAACGAAAATTAGAAGAAAATGGGCAAAGTGGTAGAATAGTAAATGTTGTTTCGTCTTGGCCAGAATCGATAAAAGTCGGACCATTTACTGTCTCTTATTTACCGGTACCACATTCGGTTCCAGAAAGTAGTGCCTTGGTTATTGATAGTCCAAAAGGTAGGTTGATCCATACAGGTGATTTTAAGCTTGATGAGCAGCCTGTTGTTGGTGATCGCTTTGACAAAGAGTTGTGGCAAGAAGTTAGTTCTACTGGCGTGCGTGCGCTGATATGCGATAGCACTAACGTCTTCTCAGATAGTGTTGGTCGTTCAGAGTCAGAAGTTGGACCAGAAATACGTAAGCTAATAGAGGCATGCTCTAACATGGTTGTTACAACAACTTTTGCAAGCAATATTGCGAGGATTAAATCAATTGCTGAGGCGGGAGAAGCTGCGGGTAGATCTGTTTGTTTGATGGGAAGAGCAATGAAAAGAATGATAGAGGTTGCTCTAGAAACTGGCATACTATCAGAATTTCCTACGGTCATATCCCCAGACGACGCTAAATCAATTCCCAAGGAAAACCTTCTCTTGATAGTAACAGGGTCACAAGGTGAGAGGCGGGCTGCCTCGTCACAACTTGCAAATGGAAAATATCAAGGAATTACCCTAAGCGAAGGTGACTTATTTCTATTTTCTTCAAAAACAATACCAGGCAATGAACGAGGCGTTATAAAAATCATAAATCAGCTATCAGAAAAAGGTGTCGATGTTGTCGATGACAGTTCTGGGAATTATCATGTTTCTGGCCATGCCAATCGACCGGAACTCTCAATACTGCATGATATAGTTTCACCTCAATTTTTACTACCAATGCACGGAGAACACAGACATTTAAGGGAGCATGTTAAACTGGGAGAAAGTAAAGGTGTTTCCGCATTATTAGCGACCAATGGAACAATGGTAGATCTGACGGGAAATCAGATTAAAATAGTTGATCATATAGATGTGGGCCGAGTCTATTTGGATGGAGCTTCCAAGGTAGGAGCTTTAGATGGAATTATTCGGGATCGAATAAAGCTAGCAGTCAATGGTATAATAGTGGTGAATATTATTTTTGATGAAGACGATGAAATGTTAGGGGAACCATGGTGTGAAATAAGAGGTTTAACTGATTTTGGTCAATCACAGTGTAATTTTATTGATGTTTTGGAAGAGGATTTGAGCCAATATTTGGGTCGTTCTTTGGGTGATGCACTTAAAGACGATGACAAATTAGAAAAAGATATAAAACGCGTTGCCCGCCAAACCGCTCTGACAGAGATAGGCAAAAAGCCTGAAGTAAGTGTTATAATAAGTAGATTGACTTAATCTTAATTAGCCCACAAGACGATCAGTAAAGCTTTGAGCTAAAAACCCTGGTGTATGTTCGCCTAAGCCAATGACATCTGCCTTACTATCTGAGCCTTTGACTTTCTTATAATTTTTTTGTTTCGCGATCTTATCTTGATCCACTTTAGTTTGATCCACGGATGAATTATTTGAGCGAGTGTCATTTTCACCACCGGAAATATCTATTCTTGGGATTTCTTTTTGTATAAGAGCTTCAACGTTCACAAAATTTTTGTAATCTTTATTGCTACAGATCATGATAGCTCTTCCTTCGCGTCCTGCTCGCCCAGTTCGACCTATTCTATGCACATAATCTTCTGCTTGGATTGGAACGTCAAAATTGAAGACATGACTTACTGATGGGATATCAAGGCCTCTAGCCGCTACGTCTGATGCAACTAAAATTCTCAAACCTCCATCTCTAAAGTTTTCTAAAGTATCAGTTCTTTTGGCTTGGTCTAAGTCACCGTGTATAGGTGCAGCTTGATATCCATACTTATTTAAAGATTTCGAGCAAATATCGACATCTGTTTTTCTATTGCAAAAAACAATTGCATTGGCGCATTTCTTTCCCTCTAAGTCAATTAATCGCCTTAATAATTTCCGCTTTTCTGATCCTTCAGTGTCTTTTCTTTTAGGTTTAAACATAACTACTGACTGCTCTATATTTTCGGAGGCAGTTGCTTGTCTAGCTATTTCCACCCTAATTGGCGCCGAGAGGAAAGTATTTGTAATTCTTTCAATTTCAGGTGCCATGGTCGCACTAAAGAATAAGGTTTGGCGGGTGAACGGGGTTAATTTAAATATACGTTCAATATCGGGTATGAAACCCATATCAAGCATCCTATCAGCTTCATCAACTACCATTACTTGAACGCCCGTTAAAAGTAGTTTTCCCCTTTCAAAATGATCAATTAATCTGCCTGGGGTTGCAATCAGCACATCAACGCCTTTATCAATGAGCGTATCTTGTTCCTTAAAACTTACACCACCAATCAAAAGTGCCTTAGTTAACTTTAAGTTTTTTGCATATGTATCAAAATTTTCTGCTACTTGAGCAGCTAACTCTCTAGTAGGACATAAAACTAAAGATCTAGGCATTCGAGCTCTCGCACGACCTCGCGCAAGCAAATTTATCATTGGCAGTGTAAAACTAGCAGTTTTCCCAGTTCCTGTCTGGGCTATTCCCAGCACATCTTTGCCCTCTAAAGCTGCTGGAATTGCCTTATTTTGAATCGGAGTTGGCTTCTCATATCCTGCTTCTTGCACGGCCTTTAAAATTTTTGGGTTCAGTTTAAAGTCGGAAAATAATTCCATAAGGTTCCATAATTTCTAAATTTTGTTTCAGCCTTAATGTAATTGTGAGGCAACCTCTAAATAATTCAAGACTGCAGGTCAACTAATTGATTTTAGATGATCATGAAAGAAGGTGTCTAACCTAGCGCATCATCTCTTTAGTGGCTGAGAGATTAATTTCTGGATAATCACGTTCAACACGGTCTATATCCCACTGAAGACGCGTTAAGAAGACTAAATCGTTATCATGATCAGTGGCGATGTGTTGTTTGTTTTCTGATGAAAATTTATCCAAGTCTGTTTTCCCCCCAGAAATCCAACGGGCTGAATTAAATTGTGATGGTTCAAATCTCACTGGTAAGCCATATTCTAATTCTATCCGGCTAGCTAAAACGTCAAACTGTAAAGAGCCTATTACTCCAATAATAAACCCTGAACCAATATTAGGTTTAAAAACCTTGGCAGCACCTTCTTCAGCAAACTGCATTAGGGCTTTTTCTAGATGTTTAGACTTTAACGGATCTCCCGCTCTGCAAGACTGAAGAAGTTCTGGAGCAAAAGAAGGTAAGTCGCTAACTCTCAATTCTTCTCCTTCCGTGAGAGTATCACCAATTCTAAGTTGGCCGTGATTGGGTATACCTATTATATCACCGGCCCAGGCTTCATCGGCCAGTTCTCTGTCCGATGCTAGAAACATTACAGGATTTGAAATTGCCATCGACTTGTTAGTTCTTACGTGATTTAGTTTCATTCCCCGTTTAAAATGTCCTGAAGCCATTCTTACAAATGCTACACGGTCTCTATGTTTTGGATCCATATTAGCTTGAACCTTGAAGACAAAACCAGTAACGTTTCGTTCTTCTGGTAAAATTTCTCTCGGTGAAGCTTTCTGAATTTGAGGTTCTGGAGCTAGATCTCCTAGGCCCTTCATAAGTTCCTTAACGCCAAACGAGTTTATGGCTGACCCAAACCAAATAGGGGTTAAGTGCCCTTCCAGTATAGATTTTTTATCAATTTTTGGTAAAAGAGATCTGACCATTTCAACCTCTTCAACCAATTTTGTCAAAAGCTTATCCGGCACATGCTTTTGTAGTTCTGGATCTTCCAATCCGTTTATCTTTATGGATTCTACTGCGTGGTTACGGTTTGCTTTGTCAATAAGCTCAAGGCTATCATTAATTAGATCATAACAACCAATAAAGTCCTGTCCTGCGCCAATAGGCCAGCTCACTGGTGTGACATCGATAGCTAAGTTGTCTTGAATTTCATCAATTATTTCAAAAACATCTCTGCTTTCCCTGTCCATTTTATTACAAAACGTAAAGATAGGAAGATCTCTTAGGCGGCAGACCTCAAATAATTTTTTGGTCTGGCTTTCAACACCTTTAGCACCATCAATTACCATCACAGCAGCGTCAACTGCTGTTAATGTACGGTAAGTATCCTCGGAAAAATCACTGTGGCCAGGAGTATCAACAAGATTAAACCTAAATTCGTTGAAATCAAAAGACATGGCGGAAGCTGAAACCGAAATACCTCGATCTTTTTCCATTTGCATATAGTCAGACCTCGTTCTTCGAGCTTCACCTTTGGCTCGAACTTGCCCGGCCATTTGAATTGCCCCTCCAAACAAAAGAAATTTTTCAGTTAAAGTGGTTTTTCCTGCATCAGGATGAGAAATAATAGCGAAGGTTCTTCTGCGTGCAATTTCATCCGGTATTTTTATTCTGTTTGCAGACAACTCGTTCATGATTTGCGATATATTGTTCGAATTTCAAAAAGGCAAGGTTGTTTAAATATGAGAAGTTTTGATTTAATTTTAATGGGATATATTTGATTTTAATTTTCTGCATGATGGGCTAATAATTTTATCAATTGGTTTTTAAAAATAAGCTTAGTATGAATTTGTATAAACTGCAGTTTCTGCTGGATAAGTTAATCATCTTTTTTTCGAAAAGGAATTAAAATTGGATTTGGGTATTAAAGGTAAGAAAGCTATTGTTTGTGCTTCGAGTAAGGGGCTTGGTTTAGGTTGTGCAATTTCTTTAGCTGAAGCGGGCGTTGACTTGATTATAAATTCCAGAGACCCTAAAAATCTGGATGCTGCTGCAAAACTTCTTAGAAGCAAATATCAAGTTCAAGTCGAGACAGTTGTAGCAGATATTACCACCGAAGAAGGCCAAGAAGCTGTTCTTGCAAAGGCGGAAAGCAATTTAGATATTCTAGTTACAAATGCAGGTGGCCCGCCACCTGGTCAGTGGAGCGATTGGACACGGGCCGATTTCATCTCGGCATTAGATGCCAATATGTTGACACCAATTGCTTTAATAAAAGCTGTTTTGCCTGGAATGATTGATAAAGGGTGGGGTAGAATTGTGAATATTACATCTCAGTCTGTAAAAGCTCCAATACCAGTTCTGGGTTTATCTAATTCGGCAAGAGCAGGGTTAACAGGTTATGTAGCAGGTACTTCTCGGCAAGTTGCCGAGTTTGGTGTTACGATTAATAATCTACAACCTGGTGTGCATGATACTGATAGAATTAAGTCATTAGATGCACATATTGCAAAAGAGGCAGGCATCACTGTTTCAGCGGCCAAACAAGAGCGCCGTAACGCAATCCCAGTGAAACGCTATGGTACTACAGAAGAATTTGGTGCCGCTTGTGCCTTCTTATGCTCTCAATATGCAGGGTTTATTGTTGGACAAAATATTTTATTAGATGGTGGCGCTATAAACTCTACGATGTGATTATTTGTATGCATTTTTGGAGTTCAAATTCTTTGATAATATTGAATATTGATAGATTGCTGCATATAAGGATTGATCTTAAATTATAATTTGAAGAGATGTGAGACTTTGCCAAGATTAGAAGTAAAAAATCTGTCACGATCGTTTGGTAAATTGTGTGTTGTAGATGGAATTTCTTTTAAGATTAATTCTGGTCAAGTAACTTGTCTTCTGGGCCCTTCTGGTTGCGGTAAATCAACCTCACTTAGAATGATTGCTGGAGTTGAAAAACCAAGCTCAGGGCAAATTTTTGTTGATAACGAATTAATTAGTGATCAGCATTATCAGGTACCTGCAGAGGCTCGATCAATAGGTCTAATGTTTCAAGACTTTGCTCTTTTTCCCCATTTGAATGTACAGCAAAATGTTTGTTTCGGGCTTGCTGGCGCCAAAGAGTATCAAAAAGAAAGATCGCAAGCTCTTTTGGAAAAAGTGGGACTTTCTCACTTAGCATTACAATATCCTCATTCGTTATCAGGCGGGGAACAACAAAGGGTCGCTTTAATTCGAGCTTTAGCTCCACAACCTAAAATTATGTTAATGGATGAACCATTTTCTGGGCTTGATGATAGACTTAGGGATGAAATTCGAGATGAAACTTTTCAGTTGCTTAAGCTAGAAGATACAGCAGTTTTAATGGTTACTCACGATCCACAAGAAGCCATGAAGGTCGCAGATGAAATAGCATTAATGCGAAATGGAAAAATTCTTCAAAAAGGTGCGCCATACAACATCTATAATACACCTGTAGACCAGAAAGCACTTCAATTTTTTTCGGATGCAAATGCAATTCAGGCTATCTTAAAAGGTAGTCTTGCAGAAACACCATTCGGTCAGTTTTTTGCTCCTGGTTTATCTGATGGATCAAAAATAGATATTGTATTTAGACCTCAACATGTTCGTATTGATTTCGATAGGAATGGGAAGGGACCGTCGCCAACTGTTGCTCAAGGTGTTGCTGCAAGAGGAGTCGTTAAAAGAGCTCGTTTTATTGGAAATGAGAGTTTGGTCGAATTTGATATGGACTTTGGTGGAACTATTAAAGCGTCGGTGCCAAATGTTTTCTTACCCAATTTAGGTCTTCCACTCTGGCTAACTATCCCAAGAGACAAATGTTACATTTTCCCAAGGCAATAGCCTTCAATTTTAGATCTGAAATTGGGACTTCAAGAGCTACTTTACGAACATGCTTGATAAAACTGGGAGTTAAGAGTACTTCGTTACCTCAAAGAAATAGTAATTTTTAATAATTATAAAGCATTCTGGCTTTATCATGTCGAAGAAATATATAAGATATGACAAGAGTTTAAGAACCGCTATGTAAAAGGAGATCGAAATGTCATACTTAATTGCGCCCTCTTTTATTCAAAATGCTGGCCCGATGGGAATACTACTTATTGCCGTTGTTGTGCTTGTACTATTTGGACGCGGCAAAATTAGCTCTCTTATGGGTGAAGTAGGTAAAGGCATAACAGCTTTTAAAAAAGGTGTTAACGATGGCGCTAAACAGCTGGAAGATGAGGCTAGTGAAAGCGCTAAAGACGTTACGCCGGATGAAGATAAAGACAATAAGGCATAATTTATGTTTGACCTTGGGCTGACGGAGCTACTCCTGATTGGAATAGTAGCCTTAATAATTGTTGGGCCAAAGGACTTGCCAGTTTTATTTCGGCGCGTTGGTGAATTCGTCGGACGAATGAAGGGAATGGCAAGGGAGTTTACGTCGGCTATGAATGATGCAGCCGATCAAAGTGGTGTGAAAGATATTTCTAAAACAATTAGGACTGCGACTAATCCAGTTAAAACAGGTTTGGACAAAGTAGGAGAAGCCACTAAAGAGTTTACAAACTTTGATCCATTATCTGAGACGGGTAAATTAGCCTCTAAAAGAGCGGAGGCAGCAAAAAAAATACATGAGGCCACCGCCAATCGTCAAGACAATAATAAAACCAAGAAAGCAGGGTCAAATTTAGAAGAAAGTGAGAAAAGCAGTTCTGAAAAGATAATCAAGAGTGAAAACAAAAAATGAAGGAAGGAAAAGAAAACGTAGAAGATTCTTCTGCCCCATTAATAGAGCACTTAACAGAGTTGAGGCAGCGCTTAATATATTCAGTGGCGGCTTTCACAGTTGCAATGCTTGCTTGTTTCACAATATGGAAACCTATATTCAACTTTCTTACTTTACCACTATGTAAATCTATGATCCAGCGTGGTCATCAAGACTGCGGGTTAATATTAATAAAGCTTCAAGAGGGGTTTTTTGTAGCTATTTCTATCTCTTTGATGGGTGGTTTGATTATAGCTTTTCCGATTATTGGATATCAAATGTGGAGGTTCGTTGCACCCGGTCTTTATAAGTCTGAAAAAGGGGCATTTTTGCCTTTTCTTTTGGCGTCACCTTTAATGTTTTTCCTTGGAGCCTCATTTGCTTATTTCGTGGTGACACCATTGGCCTTTGATTTCTTTCTAGGTTTTCAGCAGCCTGGATCACTAGCTAGTGGAGAAAACTCTGAAGCAGGTACAGCTGGAATAGCATTTCAAGGTTCTGCTCAAGAGTATCTTAGCCTGACAATCAAATTCATTGTAGCATTTGGCATATGCTTTCAATTACCTGTATTACTAACTTTGATGGGTAAGGCTGGCCTAATAAGCTCATCAGGCTTAAAAAATGTAAGAAAATTTGCAATTGTTGGTATATTAGTGCTTGCTGCGTTAGTAACGCCGCCTGACGTAATTACCCAAATTATTTTATTTGTAGTTGTTTATGGATTATATGAAATTTCCATTTTTTTAGTTGCCAGAGTAGAAAAAAAAATAAATGAGCAATTGGCTAACGATGGTTATTTTGAAGATGAGAATGAAGATTTTGATGACCCAATCATGAAAGAATTCGACGAAAAAGAATAATTCAAAAGTGATAAAGATTTTTGCATGTCAGAATATGATTTTAAGAAAATAGAAATTTCTTTAGACCAAATAGTTGGGGCATTAGAAAGACTTAGCCCGCCACCAAGTCAATATCCTAGTTTTGAAAATCACGATGCTTTTGTTTGGAATACAGCGCCAGACCATTTGAAGCCTGTAATTCAGGTCTCCAGAGTTGAACTGGATTTATTGGTTGGAATTGATAGAGCGCGCGATATTTTGTTAGAGAATACACTCAAATTTTCAGAAGGTTTGTCAGCCAATAACGCTCTATTGTGGGGGGCAAGGGGAATGGGTAAATCCTCATTGATCAAAGCTGTACACCAAAAAATTATTGATCAAGGTAAATCACTTAAAATTGTAGAACTTCAGCGTGAAGATCTTGCTTCGGTTAGCCGACTGCTAGATATTTTACGAACCTCTTCCCAAAGATTTCTGCTTTTTTGTGATGATTTAAGTTTTTCTCATGATGATCAGCATTATAAATCTCTCAAAGCTGTTCTCGATGGTGGGTTAGAGGGGCGCCCTGAAAACGTCCTCTTCTATGCAACATCGAATAGAAGACATCTAATGCCAAGAGATATGATAGAAAATGAGAAATCGTCTTCGATTAATCCGTCTGAGGCCGTTGAGGAAAAAGTTTCTCTTTCTGATCGTTTTGGTTTGTGGTTAGGGTTCCACCCTTGTACTCAAGATGAGTATTTAGAAATGATTGCTCGTTATTGTAAGGCGTATGAATTGTCACTGGACTTTGATTTTATAAAGGCTCAGGCTATCGAATGGCAGGCAACAAGGGGAGCCCGATCTGGGCGCGTGGCTTGGCAGTTTTTTGTCGATTTAGCTGCAAAGACTAACACTAATATCGATAATTAGTTATCGGAATTTAATTAAAAAACTCCATTGGATCTATTGACTCAAACCCTCTTCGGACTTCAAAGTGCAGGAAAGAAGGGTCCCCAGAGCGAATATTTCCAATTATTTGGGAACGTGAAACTTTTTCTTTTTCTTTTACAGAGATATTTCCAAGACCAGCATAAACTGTGAGTAAATTTCCTTCATGCTTCAATACAATTATCGGTACACCTTGCGTATCGGCAGTAATAGCAGCCACAACACCTGTTTCGGCGGCAACGACAGGAGAACCCTCTGGTGCCGATATATCAATTCCATCTGTTTTATTTTTTACATAATCACGGATTATTTTTCCATTCACTGGATAAGCAAATCGACCTTCATTATTAGTTTCTATACTCTTCGTCTGATCAGTTTCTAATTCTGATGTTTCTTTAATAACTGGATCTGGAAGAGCCTCTGAACTGCTTGGCGGCGAGGGAGTGTTACTCACTTGTCCGGGGCTTGCACTTTCTGACACAGACGCGACCTGATCTTTAGGAAGCGGAATTAAAAGATATTGACCCTCTCTAATTGTAAAGTTGCTATCTAATCCATTCCATTCGGCAAGAGATCGAATGGAAACGTTGTATAGTCTTGATATAGTGAAAGCAGTTTCTCCTCTAGAAACTTTATGTCTGATAGGTTCGTTTTCTAATTTTGGATTAGATTTTTTGGTTACTTTTTTTAGATCGGAGGCCTCTTCAATTGCAGTAGAAGCCAATTCTGTAACGTTAACGTTATTCCGGCTGGGCGTCGTTGGATTTTCTTTTTTAGTCTGTGAACTGACTCTATTCGGTAAACTTATTAGCTGTCCTTCATTTAGGGTTTCACGTGAGCTCATACCATTGTATCTTGCCACACTTTTTGAGTCCAAACCAAGGCGATCAGAAATGTTTTTTATCGTGTCTCCCTGACGTGCCACCGCTACTTCATATGTTGGATAAGAGATAATTCCTCTACTGTCTGGCAAAGGTCTTGTTTGCATTGCCTTTCTTACAGCATCGGATGTGTCATATTCATTTCCTCTCAAATCAAAATCAAAATTGCCCAAATTTCCACATGCGCTAAAACCGAATGTAATTAAAAATGAACTGATTTTTACAATTTGATTTGTTCGTATGTATTGCATCACAATCGACTCACTTTGCTTTTACTTAGGCTAGTATTGTTCTTTTTCTGTACCTGCAACAAGAGGGACAAATCTAACAGTTTGGATATCTTGGTAGTCATAACCATCGCTTTTTTTAACTATTTTTATAAGGTTTTGTATATGATCTGATTGGCCAACTGGTATGATCATAATTCCTCCTATTTTTAATTGTGAAAGCAAAGAGGCAGGGGGATCTTCAGAGGCGGCAGTTACAATTATTTTATCGAAAGGTGCCTGCTGCGGTAAGCCATGCCCTCCGTCAGCTAATATAGGAATTATATTACTCAAATCTAATTTTTGGAAGGTTTTAGTTGCATTATTCACGAGCAAACTATGACGTTCCACCGTATAAACACGTCTAGCCAACAAGCTTAAAATTGCTGCTTGATATCCTGACCCTGTGCCTATTTCCAAAACTTTATCTCGTGAGTTAAGTTTCAACGCTTGGGTCATTATGCCCACAATTGACGGTTGACTTATCGTTTGACCGCAAGCAATAGGGAGAGGTGTATCGTCATAAGCTTTTTCAGAAAAAATACTTTTAACAAATTCTTTTCTATCTATTCTCTCCATAGCTGACAAGACTTGGCTGTCGACAATACCGGCTTTCCGCAACAAAAAAAGAAATTGCATTTTAAGATTTGCATTATTTTTCATTGAAGCTCGTTGAAAGAATTGAGTGTTTCGTAATCTGTCAAATCGGCTTTCATTGGAGTTACTGAAATATAACCATCCATATTCATCTTTGCGTCGGAATTATCATTCATAATAGTGTGTTGATTACCGCCCTCTACAAATAAAAAATCTCTTCCAGAAGATGATTTATGAGTTTTTGTTGAGAAAAAAGAATTTGGCCGTAACCCTTGTTTTACATATTTCACTCCACGTACATCAGCCGCTGCGGTCGGTGGGAAGTTTACATTATAAAATATTTGGTATCCGTTTTTCTGCGGCAGTTCTTTTCCTAAGATATCATTTATCACTTCTGTCCCATGAACTTCACTTGCTTCAAAAGGATTGTTTAACTTCAAATTTTTCTCACCATAATATTGAGATAAAGCAATTGATTTAATTCCCTGTAGGGCTCCTTCTATAGCTGCCCCTATAGTGCCTGAGTACAAAACGTTTTCTGCAGAATTATTACCCCGATTTACTCCGGAGAGCACGATATCTGGCTTTTGACCATTAAATACGTGATATATGCCTGCGAGAACACAGTCTGCTGGGTAGCCGTCTACGCTGAAACGGTTTTTTTCAATTTCAGTTATCATCATTGGGCTGGTATAGCTTATACAATGCCCAACCCCTGATCTTTCACTAGAAGGCGCAACTGTAAAAATATTATCTTCATTAGTCAAACGAAGAGCAATTTTTTTTAATATTTTTAGTCCAGGTGCATTTATTCCATCGTCATTGGTTATAAGTATTCTCATGATAATCCTTAATAATGATTTCTCAAACTTAAATCACATATCTAAAAGTGAAACGAGCCTTTTTGCTTCTAAGTCAATAGATTGTAAATCGTTTCGATTTTCCCCTGGATAAAAGCGACCTCTTAGTGCGGTAGGCATTGGGTTGGGTTGAAAAATATGAATCCGTGGCCCAGTTGATTTAGTTTCATTTTGCCAGGTTTTTGCAATATGAATTTGAGCGGCTTTAGTTGCTCCATAAATCGAAGAAAATTTTTTCATAATTGTTTTGTCTTCAAAAAAAATAACCTCACTATCATCTCCAAGTAATGGGGTTACCATTGGTATAAAATGAGCAAGCGCAGTGACGTTATTTTTCACAGATTTATTCCAATCACTACTATCTATGGTCATTACAGGTCCGAGCGGAGCGGCATGAATAGCTGTATGAGCCCAAATTTTTAAGGTGCCCCAACGGTCAAATATTGATCTGCAAAGTTGTGCTGTAGCCTTCTCATCGGTCAAGTCAATGGGCGCTAAAGTACAAGAACCCCCTTTGGATTTAATTTCATCATCTAAGGCCTCTAGCGCTCCTATAGTCCTGGCCACTGCAATTATATGGTGAGTTAAGGAAAAAATCTTAGATAGTTCGGCACCTAAGCCTCTTGAGGCTCCAGTAATAAGTGCAACTGGTTTAGTCATAAATAGGCTACTCCGCAGCTTTCAACATAAAGCCTTTTTTGATCATATCGCTTGGGCTAACTGGGTATTCACCTGAGAAACAAGCATCACAATACTGTGGCTTTTTCGGGTTTCTTCCATTTGTTTCACCAACTGCTCTATATAATCCGTCAAGAGAAATAAATTTCAAGCTATTTACGGAAAGATGTTCCCGCATTTCCTCCTCTGACATTGTCGCGGCCAACAATTTTTCTCTTTGAGGAGTATCAACGCCATAAAAGCATGGCCAAGCTGTAGGTGGAGAGGCAATCCTAAAATGGACTTCTTTTGCACCAGCGTCTAAGATCATTTCCTTTATTTTTCTTGATGTTGTGCCTCTGACTACAGAGTCATCTACTAGAATTATACGGCGGTCTTTAATTAGCGCACGATTTACATTTAGTTTTAATCTTACGCCCATATTTCTTATTTGTTCTGTTGGTTCGATAAAGGTACGGCCCATGTATTGGTTTCTAATTATGCCCATTGCATAGGGAATGCCACTCTCTTGGCTAAAGCCAATTGCTGCAGGTGTTCCACTATCAGGAACTGGGCATACTAAATCAGCTGCAACAGGACTTTCCTTCGCTAACTCTACGCCTATTTGTCGCCTAGTCTCATAAACTGAATGTCCACCAATAATGCTGTCTGGTCTTGAAAAATAAACATGCTCAAAAATACAAAAACGACTGTTTTGCGGCTTGAAGGGAAAATGACTTTCGACGCCACTATTTTGTATTACTACCATTTCACCAGGTTTTATTTCCCTAACGAACTCTGCTCCAATGATATCCAAAGCGCATGTCTCAGATGACAAGGCCCAACCATCGCCAATTTTCCCCAAAACAAGTGGTCTTACACCTAAAGGGTCACGAACACCAATTAGTTTTGTTCTTGTCATTGCAACTACTGAGAATGCTCCCTCCACACGACGCAAAGCATCCTCCATTCTTTCTGGAATATTTCTTTGTAACGATCTTGCCATTAAGTGGATTATGCATTCACTGTCTGAGGAACTTTGAAAAATCGACCCTCGTTCAATTAGCTCCCTCCTTAAGTCGTCTGCATTCGTTATATTGCCATTGTGTGCAATAGCTGCACCTCCCATCGCAAACTCTCCAAAAAACGGTTGAACGTCTCTTATCGCCGCAGACTTTGAACCTGTGGTTGAATACCGAACGTGGCCAATCGCAATCGGGCCGGGTAACGTTTTCATAACAGACTTGGAGGTAAAATTATCTCGGACGTAGCCAAATCTACGAGCTGAATTAAAACCGAGATTGGCATCATGAGAAACTATTCCACCAGCTTCTTGGCCCCTGTGCTGCAGCGCATGTAAACCTAACGCAACGAAATTTGATGCATCTTTAACTCCAACGACACCAAAGACTCCGCATTCTTCTTTCAATTTATCAAAGTCAAAGGGGTTAATATAAGCTGACGTCAAAAATTCATCTCCGATTCACAAAGAACATCTCAATTTTTAAACTGTTTAATAAACTCTGTCACCATAACAAAAGGGATATTTCCGAGTATTTAGTATCAATCAATTTTCACAAACTGAAACTAATTGCTCGTATTGCAGGGTAAGCCATCCTAGTGCTTTTTCAGGATTTTTTTCCGCTATATCATCTGCCATGCCCCCAAACACACGTGCCGATTGACTTTCTTCTAAAATGATAAAAGTACCTGTGCTCAATATTGTTTGATAAGCAAAAAAGGATATTGCAATTAGAGCGATTCCTCTCAAGACCCCAAATATAAACCCCAAAGCTTGGTCGGGTTTATTTAAAGCGGTCTTATTGATGACAACTGATAAAAGTGGGGTAAAGAAAGAGACAAGCATTAAAGCTACAGCGAATACGGCTGCAAACGATGCTAAAATAGCTAATTCGCAACTGTCCGATAAAATAGGTCCTACGTAAGGGATTTCTTGGATGAATGGCATAACTTCGGGAGCAAACAAGTAGGCTAACACCGCTGCTATTATCCACGCAGCGATCGACATTAACTCTCTTACAAGTCCACGTGAATAGGCCAAAAGAGATGAGACTATAACTATTGCCAAAATGACGCCATCTACAATATTGAAATCTGTCATCTGCATTCAGGTCCCTAGGGTTTGTTTTTTTGTATCATCTACCAATTTATTTACGAAGGACAAAAGGTCCAGATTTTCAAAAACTTCTAAATTTGAATCTTCTACCGACTGAATGTTTTTAGGGCCTTCAGCTTGCTTGAAACCAAGTTTTTCAGCCTCTTTCAACCTATTTTCCATTTTGCCAACTGATCTTATGGCCCCTGATAGTGAAACTTCGCCAAAAAAAACATAACTTTCAGGGATGATAATATTCTCTCTAGCTGAAATCAAAGCTGCGGCAACGGCGAGATCTGCAGCCGGTTCTGAAATTTTTAAACCTCCCGCAACATTTAAATAAACGTCCAATCCTGAAAATTGAATTTCACATCGAGCCTCGAGAACGGCTAATATCATAGCCAGTCGGTTACTGTCCCATCCAATTACGCTTCGCCTTGGTTGTGAGAGTGGGGTTGGCGAAACTAGCGCTTGGATTTCTACTAACAAAGGTCTAGTTCCTTCGATGCCAGCAAAGACACAAGATCCAGCACTAGGAGCTCCTCTTGAAGATAAAAATAGTGCTGACGGATTGATGACTTGTTGAAGGCCTAATCCCGTCATTTCAAAAACGCCTATTTCATCTGCAGGGCCAAATCTATTTTTTACTGATCTTAAAATACGAAATTGGTTGCCTCTTTCTCCTTCAAAATAAAGTACTGTATCAACCATATGTTCAACAACACGCGGCCCTGCTATTTGACCTTCTTTTGTAACATGTCCCACCAAAACTATGCTTGTATTACTTCTCTTTGCAAAAGAAGTAAGTTCATGAGCTGCTGCTCTTACTTGGCTTACTGTTCCTGGTGCGCTTTCAACTTTATCTGACCAAATGGTTTGAATTGAGTCAATTATAGCTAAATCCGGTTTTTCTTTTTCTAGAGTTGTTAGAATATTTCGCAGGTTAGTATCTGACCCTAATTGTATTGGTGACTCTTCTAACTCAAGTCTTTTTGCTCTTAATTTTACTTGTGATGAGGCTTCTTCTCCTGACAGATATAAAGTTTTTAATCCATTTATTGCAAACTTTGCGGCAGCTTGTAATAAAAGTGTGGATTTCCCAATACCGGGGTCGCCTCCTACCAAAATAGCAGAGGAGGGCACCAAACCTCCCCCTAGTACTCTATCTAATTCATCTAAATCACATTTTATCCTCTGTAGGGGTTTGTCTGTACTTTTTAGGTTATTTAAAGGTATGAAATGGCCTCTGGATCTTCCTAAACTTATTTTTGTTGGCCCTTGAGATAACCCGGTGTCTTCCGAAATACTGTTCCACTCACCACACGCTTCGCATCTGCCAGCCCATTTAGAAGTTATATTTCCGCAAGCGGTACAAGAATAATTAGAATTAGACATACATTCATGTGCCAAAGGCACGAGTCTGAAGCAAGAACAAATTTTATTTAATTTCAACTTATGTTGTTAACAAAAACATTATAAATGTCAGGATAAAAATAATTAGAAAACATGTTTCTAAAATAGAATTTGAAAACTTAAATAATGATATTCGAGTTAAGAAGAGGAAACTTATAAAAAAAGGCAAAAACCATCCATTTGCTAAATTTGAAATAGTATGGATCAAATTAAAGGGGTTTGAATCTTTAATTGATATAAACAAAGGGTTTTGAGCATAGATTATAATTAAACAAATAAATGTAATGGCCAGCGCAAAAAGGCGTGGTTTAGCCTGGCTATAAAAACTCATTAATAGGCCCAAAACCATGCATAGCGGGATATAAACCGCTGTTTTAAAAAAAATTACAAAAAGAAAAAATGGAGATGGCTGGAAGAGATCCGTCATTATCGTAAAGTTTCTATGGGACCCTTCCCAGAGCCGGAAATAAACTGGTTTAGATATTTATTTTTTGATTTATCAATGTTTTTCAAAGGGCCCGTCCATTGGATGGTTCCGGCATGAAGAAGCGCAACCTCATCTGCAATTGATCTAACTGATTGCATATCATGTGTTATTGTAACAGCTGTAACACCCATTTCCACCACTAGTTCTCGTATCAATTTATTTATTACTTGAGCCATAATTGGATCTAGACCAGTTGTTGGTTCGTCAAAAAATATAATTTCAGGTTCGGTGGCAATGGCTCTTGCCAGAGCTACCCGCTTTTGCATTCCACCAGATAATTCAGAGGGATAATTATCAGCAAAGCTATCTTTTAAACCTACACGGTTAAGTTTATCAATTGCAATTTTGCGCGCCTCGCTAGTACTAATTTTTCGTTTTCCGTTTAAATATCTAAAAGCAACATTCTGCCAAACCGGCAAACTATCGAATAACGCGCCACCCTGAAAAAGCATTCCGATTTTTGCCAATGCAATATTTTTTTCTTTACTATTTGGATCGATACCATTTAACAAAACTAGCCCTTTATCAGGCTTAATTAATCCCAGCAAACATTTTAGAATGACAGATTTTCCTTGTCCTGATGCTCCTATGATCACCATCGACTTCCCATCACTAATTTTAAGGTTTACGCCTTTTAATACGTGATTTTGGTCAAAAGATTTATGTAGGTCAGACACTTCTATCATGATGAAAAGAATGCCTCGGTCAGAAAGTAGTTCGCTGCAAGAATTAAAACGGATGCTGAAACAACTGCTGATTTCGTTGCCTGTCCAACGCCTCTAGCTCCTTTTTCACATCGCATACCAAAAAAGCAACCCATTACAGATATTATGCAACCAAAAACTGCACCTTTTATGAGGCCACTCAATACATCCCAAAATTCTAAGTAATTTATTGAGTTTATAAGATATATAGCATTGTTAAAATCAAGCCTTGTTGTCCCGATCACATAACCACCTAGGACTCCAATAGAATCTCCAACGCCTACCAAGACTGGCACAGCTAAAACGGCGGCTATTACCCTGGGTACTACTAGATATTTAATTGGTTCAGTAGAGAGGGTAATTAGGGCATCAATTTGCTCCGTTACTTTCATCGTTCCAATTTCTGCAGCAATTGAACTTGCTACTCTCGCAGCTACCATCAAACCTCCTAAAACGGGTCCAAGTTCGCGAACCATACCAATCGCCACTATAGATGGGACAACCTCTTCAGCATTGAACCTGGCACCACCAGCATAAATTTGTAGAGCTAAGGCCCCCCCAGTAAAAAAAGAAGTTATTCCAACTACTGGGAGAGATAGCCAGCCTATTTGTATTATGGATGAAAAAAATGCTCGCAGGAAGAATGGTGGTACTAATAAGTTGGTTAAAATACGGAAACAAAATATTATTAGTTCACCAACAAAACTACAAAGTTCTAAAAATAACCTGCCGGTTCGAGCTGTCAGACGTATCATTCAATCAAGCCTTTATAGTTCCTATGATATCTATTGCCCAGTGAAGTCAAAAATTCATAACCAATAGTTTTCGCTCCACCAGCTATTTTGTCTATTGTTTGTTGTGAATTAATTAATTCTAGTTTTTCTGGCTCAACGTCTAGACTAGTTATATCTACCCCTATTAAATCCATGGAAATTCTACCAACTATTGGACAACCAATGTCTTGAAAATATAGTCTTGTATTAGTGCTCAATAATCGAAAAAGACCATCAGCATAACCAGCCGAAATTGTTGCTATTTTTCTTTTAGATGGCGCCGTCCAAGTGTTCCCATATCCTACGGTTTCGCCTCTCCCTATCTCTCTAATTTGGATTACTGGTATCTCAATTTTCAAAACAGAAAAACAATCCTGCATTGGTGAGCAACCATAAATTCCAATTCCTGGTCTTGTCAGATCAAAATGGTATTCTGGGCCTAATAAAATACCACCCGTAGCTGATAATGATTTCTTAACATTTATCTTGTCTGTAAGTCTGCGGAAGTTTTGCAACTGCATTGCATTCATTTCATGGCGAGGCTCATCTGCACAGGCTAAGTGCGACATAATTAAAACAGGATTTAGAGACAGAGTAAGCTCTTTAACAGTTTCCCATTCCATCGGTTCCATTCCCAATCTGTTCATACCTGTATCAAGCTGAATTCCAAACTTTTGTTCTCGTGACAGTTCACAATGCCGAGAAAGTTGCTCTATGGAGTTGATAAGAGGTATTAAGCTATAATTTTTTATTAAGTCCGTATCACCGGTCATGTGGCCCGAAAAAATATAGATATCTGGTATTTTTCCCACAATAGACCGTAATTCAGCACCTTCTTCCGCAGTGGCAATAAAAAATATTCTTGCACCTTCATTATAAAGAGCCGACGCTACTTGTTTTACTCCTAAGCCATATGCGTTTGCTTTAACAACTGCAGCGGTATCCCCACTTGATAACCTTCGCAATTTTTGCCAGTTTTGCCGTATAGCATTTAAATCAATTGTTGCTGTTGCTGTTGCCATTTGTAAAAAATCGAATTTTTAGCTTGAATACTTAGTGAAACAGTAGCCTAAAAAAAATAGGAAAACCAACAAATTAAAGAACTTTTCCTAAAAACCTTAAATCATCTTCATAGCGTTTGAATAACTTAGTTTAATTACTGTTGCCAAGGTTTCACAAGGTTCCCAAAGCGTGTGTATTTACCTTCAAAACTAAGTTCAACTGTTCCTATTGGACCGTGTCGTTGTTTACCTAATATCAATTCAGCTCGTCCATGTAGCCGATCCATTTCTTCTTGCCAGATTGCCATTTTTTCTAGATCGTGATCACTAGGTTTTTCACGTTCTTTGTAATACTCCTCACGATAAACAAATAAAACTACATCGGCATCCTGTTCAATAGATCCTGATTCTCGTAAGTCAGCAAGTTGAGGTCTCTTGTCGTCTCGATTTTCGACCTGTCTCGATAATTGAGAAAGAGCAATCACTGGGATATTTAATTCCTTTGCAATAGCCTTTAAGCCTTGGGTGATTTCAGATATCTCATTTACCCTATTATCTCTGCTCGAGCCGGCGCGAACTAATTGCAAATAATCAATAATCAAAGCATCAAGACCATGTGTCCGTTTTAAGCGTCGAGCTCTGGAGGCAAGTTGGGCAATTGTCAGCGCTGGGGTGTCGTCAATAAATAGTGGTGAGCTTTCAATAGACTTAGCGGCTTCAACGAACCTACGAAATTCACTTTCAGTCATATCACCACGTCTTATTTGCTCAGATGGAATTTCAGCTGTTTCTGATAAAATACGGGCGGCTAATTGTTCAGCGCTCATTTCCAATGAATAAAAACCAACTATTCCACCATTAACTGTTTCTGATGTTCCATCAGCGTTATCATTTTTTTTGAAAGACTTAGCGATATTATATGCAATGTTAGTAGCAAGCGAGGTTTTTCCCATCGACGGACGGCCAGCTAAAATTATTAAATCAGAGGAATGAAGACCACCCATTTTTTTATCCAAATCAATGAAACCTGTTGATATTCCAGCTAGATTTCCGTCCCGATGATGTGCAGCATTGGCAACTTGAACCGCTTCTCCTAGAGCTTTAAGAAACGATTTAAAGCCAGTTTCCGACTTTCCACTATCTCCAATTTTATAAAGATTTTGTTCAGCTAAAATAATTTGTTCTTCTGGTTGTTCGTCAACTTTAATGGATTGAGCTCGAGAACTTATCTCCTGACCCAAAATTATTAATTCTCTTCTGATGGCCAGGTCATAAACTAATTTTGAATAATCTTTAATTGCTGAACTTGCTACCGATCCGGCCATGAGCTGAGCTAAATAAGAACTGCCCCCCAGTTCTTTAAGGCCTTCGTCTTCAGTGAGAAAAGTGTTTACGGTTACAGCAGATGCCAGTTTACCATCTTTTATTCTAGTAGAGATAATTTCAAAAATTCGAGAATGAACTGGATCGTAAAAATGTTCAGGGTCTACTTTATCCTCTAGCGAATAATAAAGATCATTATTATTCAATAATCCACCAAGAAGCTGCTGCTCAGCTTCAATGGAATGTGGCATAAGTTCGTCAGTATTATTAGAAGCGCTGATTTCTGCAAACTTGTTCATGTGCACCCTTGAGAATCGACTCTTTCGTCATAACTTCAACTGACACCAGAGGCAAAATGTATATCTATGTGGATAACATGTTAATTACAACATCTAGTTAATAAAATAAGCATAACACTATATGTGGTAAAAATAAAGCCAATATACCTGTAAAATCTTTTAGTTAATTATTGCGACCTTTTTTCCTGCCACTTTCGAGGTTCTTCTAGGAACCGTTTAACCTCAGATAATGTTTGGGCGTCAAAGTCTTCATTTTTTTTAGCTTCTTCAAACACGTCCCACCAAGTGCATAGACTATGTAAAGTAATGTCTTTTTTACTTAAAGTTTCTTCTGTACCGGGAAAAATACCATAATAAAAAATTACTGCCGTATGGGAGCAATTAGCGCCAGTTTCTCGGATTGCCTCAACAAAAGAAAGCTTGGAGCCACCGTCTGTTGTTAAATCCTCTACTAACAAAACGTTTTGATTCTCGGTGATCACGCCTTCAATTCGAGCATTACGACCATAGCCTTTTGGTTTTTTCCGAATGTAGCTCATCGGTAAACCCATTCTCTCAGCCACTAAAGCTGCAAAAGGTATCCCGGCTGTTTCTCCGCCAGCAATATTATCAAAAGCCTCAAACCCAACATTACGCAGTACTGTCACAGTTAAGAAATCCATAAGTGTTGATCGTACTCTTGGAAAAGAAATTAATTTTCTGCAATCAATATATGTCGGACTAGGTAGACCAGAAGCTAAAACAAATGGGTTTTTTGAATTAAAGTGGACAGCTTTTACCTCAAGCAACATTCTTGCAGTCAATCGTGCGATCTCTGTGTTAGATGGATAATTTGATGAGATCATTTTTAAGTCCTTTACGTCTGCTGAGATTTTTTAATTTATTACTCACTTTTTACTTCCCAGTACGTTTCAAAGTTAGGTTTAAATATAGTCAGTTTACCGCGGGGAGTTGCTAATTTTTTAGGAAATAATGTGGGTGTATCATTTTTAATAAGTTTGATTTTTTCCATGTTGACTTTTTTACCATAAAAATTGGCTCCATTAATCGATATGAATAATTCTAATTTATTCAATGACTTTTGCTCTTCAAAAATATGTGCCAAAATTTCTAATGTATTTGTAGCAGTAAAGCAGCCAGCACATCCACATGCACTTTCTTTGTCATCATCTAAATGGGGTGCGCTATCTGTTCCTAGAAAAAATTTAGGGGATCCTGACGTTGCGGCTTTTACTAAAGCTAGCCTATGAGATTCACGTTTTACGACTGGCAAGCAATAAAAATGAGGTTTTATTCCACCAGCAAGCAAATCATTTCTATTAATGGCAAGATGATGTGTTGTAATTGTTGCCGCTAGGTTTTCGTTTGCTGAAGAAACATATTCAACAGCATCCTCCGTTGTAATGTGCTCCAGAATAACTTTGAGAGTTGGATTTTTAGTTCTAATTTTTTCCAAAATTGTGTCTATAAATACCTTTTCTCGATCAAAAATATCAATGCTGTTGTCAGTTACTTCTCCATGAATACACAGAGGGCAACCTACTTTTGCCATCATTTCGAGATTAGGTTGAATTTTTTCAAAGTTTCGTACGCCAGATCCAGAATTTGTTGTGGCTCCGGCTGGATATAATTTTACAGCCGATATTAAACCTTTTGTAAAACCCTCTTCAATTTCTTTAGGGTTCGTTTCTTCTGTCATGTAAAGTGTCATAAGAGGCTCAAAAGACATATTTGGCTTTAGAGCCTTTATTATGCGTTGTTTGTAATTTTTTACATGGGTTAATTTGGTAACTGGTGGAACTAAATTAGGCATGATTATGGCACGTGCGAAAGATTTAGCTGTTTCATTTACAGTTATTGGTAGAAAATCGCCATCTCTTAAATGCAGGTGCCAATCATCTGGCCGAGATATTACAATTTCTTTTACCATGTCATGGCGTTACACAATATTTTGGGGGCTTTCTAGTTAAAGATTGTATTATCTTTTGGATTTGAGTTGTTTGCGAAATTAATCTAGCTAACTTATTGGTATGAACAAAAATGTAGTCAGTTCATTTGGATCAAGTAGATTATGAACCTAGAATTTGATAACGTGCTCCACTTTGCCGCTGATTGGCATGAAAAAGGTATGGGAGCAGTGGTGGTTACCGTGATTGATACATGGGGATCCGCTCCACGTCGAGTTGGCTCTCAGCTGGTTGTTTCAGGCGCTGGACAAATGGAAGGTTCAGTTTCTGGTGGGTGTGTTGAGGGTGCAGTAGTACTAGAAGCTTTAGACTCTTTAAAAGATGGCCAGACAAAAGTGCTAGAGTATGGTGTCAGTGATGATGATGCTTTTGCCGTTGGCTTGGCTTGTGGTGGAAAAATGCGAGTTCTAGTTGAACCAATTGGAAAGCAGTTTCCAATTGAGCTTCTGAAAGAGCTAGTTGATGCAATCGCCAAAGATCGTTCTGTTATTTATGAAATCAATATCGAAACTTTCCGTCGTAGTTTAGTTTATGAAGGCTACGAAGACAGGATCCGTAGTGATAGATCAGGGTTCAAAGAGGACAAAATAACATTTTTAAATGTGTTTTCGCCCAAGCTGAAAATGGATATAGTGGGGGCGGTTCATATAGCTCAAGCTCTTGTGCCAATGGCAAAAATAGTTGGGTTTTTGCCTAGGATAATTGATCCAAGAGAAAGTTTTGCCAATAGAGAAAGATTTTTCAGTGTTGAAATATCTAATGACTTTCCTGACATAGCTTTGTCTAATTCAGAGCCAAATTCTAGAACTGCTGTTATTCTATTAACACATGATCCTAAACTAGATGATCCCGCATTACACATAGCCTTAAAAAGCCAGGCTTTTTATATAGGAGCGTTGGGTTCTAAGAAAACCCATGAGCAGCGAAAAGTTAGACTCAAAAACGCTGGATTTACTGAAAAAGAAATAAATCGGATTAACGGTCCAATAGGGCTAGATATAGGTGCATCATCCCCAGAAGAAATTGCAATTTCAATTCTTTCAGAGGTTATTGCCAATTTGCGGTTAGTAAAATGATTTTTGGTGACACAGATGTTAAAAATGCATCTGGATGTATGCTTGCCCACGCCATTAATCTAAATGCTCTCAAATTTCCCAAAGGTCACACTCTCAGTGAGGCAGATTGTAAAGAATTGTACAGGAATGGAATTAATGTGGTTAAAGTTGCGCGGTTAGAGGATTTCGACATAAGTGAAAATGACGCAGCTTTGATAATTGCACAGGCAATTTGTTCCCATGAAAAAATTGGTAGAATTTCAATAAAAAGATCCAGAACGGGTAGAGTTAATTTAGTGGCTGAGCAAGCTGGTGTAGTTCGTTTGGAAAAGCAGGCAATTGTTGATGCAAATATGGTGGACCATATGATCACCATAGCGACAGTGCCCGATTTCCAACAAATAAAAAAAGGTGGTTTGATTGCGACTATAAAAATTATTAGCTACGCAGTCGACAAAAATTCTGTTCAAAAATTCTGCCGGCTGATCTCTGGATCTATAAGTTTTTACGGCCCTAAAATTTCAAGTGCGGCGTTGGTGGTGACATACCTTGATGACCAAAAAGAAAAAATTCGTATTGATGCCATAAAAGACAGACTAATAAATCTAAATATTTCACTAGAAAAAGTTATCTTTTCTAAACATTCCCTTGATGCCTTAGCGAAAAGTTTGGCTAATCTCCAATCAGAATTGATTTTGATTTTAACGGCTTCGGCGACATCAGACTATTTTGACATAGCGCCAGAAGCTATTCGCATGTGTGGTGGAACAGTGGGAAGATTTGGTATGCCTGTTGATCCTGGAAATCTGTTATTTTTAGGAGATTTAAAGGGTTCAAGCGTCATTGGGCTTCCCGGCTGTGCTCGCTCACCGGCGATAAATGGAGCAGATTGGGTTTTGTCTCGGATCGCTTGTGGTTTTTTGCCTGATGAAAAAGACTTTGCAGAGATGTCTATCGGTGGATTACTTAAAGAAATGAAGTCCCGCCCATCTCCCAGAAGGAAAGGTGAAAAAAATAAGGCGTAAAAATCGCCTTAAATTCTTTTAAATTAGCAAACTAATTCACTTAGTTGGCAAAGGGCCTATCATCATGGTCATCTGTCGACCTTCTAATTTAGGAATATTTTCAACCTTCCCATAATCTTTCACATCTTCTGCTACTCTTTCAAGTAATTCTCTTCCAAGTTCTTGGTGGGCCATTTCTCGGCCTCTAAACCGCATAGTAATTTTTACCTTGTCCCCATTTCCCAAAAACTTATAGACGCTTCTCATTTTTACATCGTAATCGTGTATATCCGTGCCAGGTCTGAACTTTATTTCCTTAACTTCGATTATTTTTTGCTTTTTACGGGCCTCGGACTCGCGTTTTTGCTGCTCGTATTTATATTTTCCAAAATCCATTATTTTGCAGACAGGAGGATTAGCGTTGGGTGAAATTTCGACTAAATCTAAGCCAACATCTTCTGCCATTGATAGAGCCTTTTCTGGGGAAACTACCCCTTCATTTTCTCCTTCAGCACCTATTAGTCGGACTTCTGGGCTCTGGATGCCATCATTTACTCTGGGTCCAGTTTCGCGCGAGGGGGGCGCGTTGTGCGGTTTACGGGCTATTGCTTTGTTCCTTTATTAGTTTTTCTACATATGAGCGCAAAATAGTCATGCTGATTTGCTCTTTCAAGACACAATTTTTTTTTATTGAATTTATTTTGAAAAATTAGGTTAAACATAAATATTTCTTTTTCTAGCTATCCTACGAATGCTTTCTCTACAACATAATGAGCTGGCTCTGAATTAGCACCTTCTTTAAGCCCAAATCCTTCAAGGATTTTTTTCAAATCAGTGTTCAAACCTAAAGATCCACAGACCATTGCACGATCTGTTTGCTCTGAGATCCCTTCAATTCCTAAGTCTTTAAGCAGTTTTCCACTTTTTAGCAAATCTGTAATCCGGCCCATTTGATTGCTCGGATCTCTAGTGGTGGTAGGATAATATATCAGTTTTTTAAGAGAATCCTCACCAACTAACTCCGACATTAGTCCGCCGTTTTGTATTTCCTGAATTAAATTTTCCCCATAAGCTAACTCATTTTTTTCACGGCAGGTGTGGGTTAAAATGATTTGTTCATAGTCTTCATAGGTTTGTGGTTCTCTTAAAATAGATGCAAAAGGCGCAATTCCTGTTCCAGTCGCAAACAACCAAATTCTTTTACCTGGTAGCAGGGCGTCATGCACCAATGTACCTACAGGCTTAGGTCTTAAAATAATTTGATCACCCTTTTTAATATGCTGCAGCTTAGAGGTCAGGGGACCGTCTTGAACCTTTATAGAGTAGAACTCTAGTTCATCATCCCATGCCGGAGACGCAATAGAATATGCGCGCAGTAGCGGTTTTCCGTCTTCCTTTAGCAAGCCAATCATAACAAACTCACCAGACCTAAAACGCAGTGTTCTTGGACGTGTCACTTTGAAAGAGAACAACCGATCAGTATAATGTTGGACCTCAATTACAGTTTGTGCATCTGGAAGTGTTGGCGTTGCCTGCGGAGCGTTCAATTTATAAGCCCATTAATTTTATTCTGTTTTGATTGTTCTGCTAAATAATAACAGAACTTTCTAATTTAATGTATCTAAAATTTATTTTGTTTTACATCAATCTATTATCACGACATGGCTTTACAGTTTTAGAACAAATTTCTATAAAACTGCCATATTTTTCTTAAAAATGGATTAAAGTTCTAAGTTAATTATGAAAATAGAAAGAAAAATGAAAGTTGATGCTACCGATCAAAAGATTTTGATTGAACTCCAATCTGACTCTAGTCAGTCACTAGATGAGATTGCTCGAAAAGTTAATTCTTCAAAAACCCCTGTTTGGAATAGAATTCGAAAAATGAAGGAAATGGGTATCGTAGGCCCTCAAGTTACTTTGCTGGATGCAGAAAAACTGGGTTTTGAGGCTTGTTTTTTTGTTCTCATCCGAACAAGTGAACATGACGCAAAATGGCAAGTAAAATTTTTGGATGCCCTTAATGAGAGTCCTGAGGTTCAAGAAGCCCATAGGTTGGCGGGAGACGTTGATTACATTCTCAAAGTTCGGGTCAAAAATGCCAGAGCATACGATGATTTTTATCAGTCTTTAATCCGGCAAGTAAAGGTTCACAATGTTACAGCACTTCTTTCTATGGAACAAATCAAAGAAACTCCAAAGCTACCCTTGTAAGTTTATTGATAATTTTTCTAACCCATGAAAATGGTAAACATTTGCATAGCGAGGGGGTTCTGCGAACTCCATGTAAGGGTATTCTTTGAATAACATTGGCAAAGCTATCTGCATTTCTAGTCGAGCAAGAGCGGCTCCAACACAAAAATGAATACCACCGCCAAATGCTGTATTTTTTTTGATAGTTCTATCAGGATCAAACGAACAAGGATCTTCCCAAATTGTTTTATCTCTTCCTGTTGCTCCCAAAACTAATGCAACTTCTTCACCTTTTTTTATGGTATAGTCGCCAAGATCAATTTGTTCATATGCATAGCGAGTAAAGATATGAAGTGGGGGATCAAACCTTAAAATTTCTTCAACAAGTCGATTAATTTTATCCTCACTTTTCCAGTCTATCTTAAGATCTTTATTTTCTATTAATGCTTTAATACCATTTCCCAAGGAATGTACTGTTGCTTCGTGGCCAGCATTTAGTAAAAGAATGCAGGTGGTAATTAGCTCTTCTGTGGTTAACTTTTCTCCATCTTCCTCGGCTGATATCAAATGAGTAATCAAGTCATCTTCAGGTTTATTTCGACGTTCATTAACATATTCCCTCATAAACATTGAAAATTCTTGGGAAGCTTTAACGGCACGCGCTTCATGTTCTTCTGTTCGCCGTGCTTGATACATCATGACCATATCATTAGACCATCTAAGCAACTGGTCGCTCATTTGTTCTGGGACGCCCAAAAGTCTCGCAATGATGATGACGGGTATTTTATTAGCATATTCGTTTAATATGTTTACTCTATTACCAGAAAAACGCTGTGTAAGCTGATCACACAGAGTTCGTATTTCTTCAGTCATCGAGTTAATCTTTCGGCTTGTAAAAGCTCTTAAAACTAGGCCACGAAGCCGAGTATGTTTTGGTGGCTCTAGTTGCAGCATGGAATGATCTTCCAACTCATAAAAAGGTGCCAACTCTTTTCGATACCCTTGTTTTTTTTCTTCTGGGCATTCGCGACCAAATCTTCTATCTTTAAGAATTTTTGAAACATCTTCATGTTTAAAAAGGGAGATCATATTATAATCTGACCAAAAAACTTTACCGCCTCTAGCTAAACACATTTCATAAAAAGGGTAGGGATTTTGTACAAAGTCATTATCGACAGGAGATTGTGAAACTTTTTGTATCATTTTTCCTCTACGATGCGGCTTTAATTATCTCTATAAAGTCACTGCTTTTAAGGCTGGCTCCACCAACTAAAGCTCCATTTACATTAGATATAGAAAATATTTCCCTTGCATTCGATCCTTTTACGGATCCACCATATAAAATTTTGACATTATGAGCTTCGGCCCCAAAAGTACTTGCTAGAAAACCTCTTATAAAAGAGTGTGCGGACCGAATTTGATCTATCTCTGGTACAAGACCTGTTCCAATTGCCCACACAGGTTCATAGGCAACGACCGTATTTTTTGGGTTAACGTTTTTAGGAAGACAGTTAAGCATTTGTTCTTGCAATACCTGCAAAGTCCTATCCGCTTTTCTTTCTTCTAATGTTTCGCCTATACAAACGACTGCAGTTGCTCCGGCTCTCTGAACAGCTTCTGCTTTTTGTTTAATTATTTTATTTGTTTCATTGTTGTCTTGGCGCCTCTCCGAATGCCCCACTAATATCAATTCAGCGCCCACATCGATAAGCATTTCTGCGGACACCTCACCAGTATGTGGCCCATTGGCATTAATATGACAGTTTTGCGCTCCAATTTTTATATTTTTCGTCTGTTGATGTGCGGATAAAATCAATTGAAAAGGAGGGCATATTGCGACCTCACAGTCGATTTTATGGCAATACTGGTCAATTACCTTTATCTCAGAAAGCATATTTTGGTCGCCAAACATTTTCCAATTACCAGCAACTAATTTAGACATCAAAGCCTCTCTCAATATATTAGGAACAAATTGTTATATTTTTTCAAATTCATATTACTTATTATATTTCAAGCCATAAGACTTAAAAATTAATTTACATATTTTCGAATTTGATTGACTCTCCGCAGCCGCATGCCTCGGTGACATTTGGATTATTAAATTTAAAACCTGATTCAAGTAGTGAGGATTCATAGTCAATTTCTGTACCAAAAAGAAACATTTGAGCCATTGGAGCTATAAGTACCCTTGCTCCGTCTTGCTCAACAATCTCATCATTTTTGTCCGGTTCGGTAACATATTCCATCGTATATTCCATGCCCGCACAACCGCCTTTTTTAACCCCAACTCTCAGGCCAAAATATTTGCTAGTCTCCATTAGCTTATTAATTTGCAAAACTGCACTTTGGGTTAGTTTAATTGCATTTTGTCCTGGAATGGCAAACATTCTACTTATCCACCTACATAAAGCCTAATTCGAGACGCGCTTCGTCGCTCATCATATCCATTCCCCAAGGTGGTTCCCAAGTTAAATCTACCGAAACTTGTCTAACTCCACCTGTTCCATTTATAGCGTCTTCTACCCAACCAGGCATTTCTCCAGCAACAGGACAACCGGGAGCAGTTAGAGACATGATTATGTTAACATCGTTATCTTCGGTGATTTCAATTGTATAAATTAGCCCTAAATCATAAATGTTAACTGGAATTTCGGGGTCAAATACTGTTCTGCACGCATCAACGATAGAATTATAGAGTGGGTGCTCCGTTGAGGAGGGAGAAATCAACGGTGTGCCTTCCATTGGTGGACTTGCTTCATTCATTGCCGAACTCTTTATTATCTTGACAATTTATATAAGGTATACGAGGCCGTTCGTCTAGAGGAACGATTAAGTTGTCGTACTATCAGGTAAAGATAGTGATGAGACTTGTTCTGAAACTGGTGCAGTGTTTAGTGGGTGCAAATCTAATTTATATTCTTCGTCTTCAGATAGCACTCGCCACTTGTTATTTTGAAAAATTTCAACACCTTTAAAATTTACTTTATAGTCCATTTTCTGACTTCCTGGGACCCAATAACCTAAATATAGATACGGAAGACCTAAGTCTAATGCGACTGAAATATGATCTAAAATCATAAATGTGCCCAATGATTTTTTTGATTTATCTGGATCAAAAAAAGAATAAACCATACTAAGGCCGTCACTAAGAACATCCGTTAAGCATACAGCTTCCAAGATATTTTTGTCGTAATACTCCATTACTTTTGTCTCTATGGAAGACTCTTCAATCATTGCTGCAAATTCAAAGACATCCATGTCAGCCATTCCGCCATTTGCGTGTCGTTCACGCAAATACTTTTGAAACAAGTCGTATTGTTCTTCTGTTGCCCAAGGACTATTTGATCGTCGGCTAAGAAATTGATTGCGTCGGAGTATTTTCTTTTGGCTTTTTGATGGAGAAAATTTTCTAACATCAATGCGGGCAGACAAACAAGCAGAACACTCATTGCAAGAAGGCCTATATAAAATATTTTGAGAACGCCGAAAGCCTTGCTGCGATAGTGCGTCATTGAGTATCTGTGCGTCATCACCTTGTATTGAAGTGAATAGTTTCCGCTCAATTCTATCCGGTAGATAGGGGCAGACTTGTGGTGCCGTCACATAGAATTGGGGTGCAATGGGTAAAGTATGGCGCATGCTGTTACTTTAGCAATTTTTTTATACTGGGCAATGAAGTTTGTGGGTGAGGATATAAAGCATTGTTATTTATAAGAAAAATTTTCTTTCCTTATTTTGATTTGAAGTAAGTTTAGTTTTTTTTTAAATATATGGTCTTTGACGAACTGATTTAATTTCTACATAATGAAGTTAAATTGGGGTAAAAGATCAAGTTCATGACATTTGAATTTAAGCCTGAGCGAATTCCAAAAATTTTTGATCAACGAATAGCTAATGAGGTTTATGATCTATTTCCCGAGTTTCCAGAGAATTTAAGAAATTTTTTTGCTGCAACTGCTTCCTGCAGCCCATTTTTATTTTCACAAATACAAAATGAGCGGGATTGGTTAGTAGATGTCATTAAAGAAAAAGAATTTGATCTTTTGTCGCTTTTGCACCCGCTAAAATCAGAAGCTTATGATGCCCTATATTTTAAATTGAGATTGGCAAAAAGAAGGGCAGCACTTTGGATTGCTATATGTGATTTGGCCGATATTTGGTCGCTCGAAACAGTTACACAAAAACTATCTGAATTCGCAGACAAAGCCGTAAATTTAGCATGGTGCGCAGCGTTTAATATAGAATTAAGAAAGGGTAAATTTCCAAAGAAATATGATGCAAATCCAGATAACGTAGGATTTTTTATACTGGCTATGGGTAAATTAGGTGCCTATGAACTCAATTATTCTTCAGATATTGATTTGATTTGCTTTTTTGATGAGGAAATTTTTAATCCTGAAGAATTTCAAGCTATTCGCCGAACCTTTATAAATGCAACAAAAAATATGTATCGTCTTTTAAATGAAAATGGAAAAGACGGTTATGTCTTTAGGACAGATCTTCGTTTGAGACCTGATCCATCTGTTACGCCAGTTTGTATGGGAGTTGATGCGGCAGAAAGGTATTATGCCAGCCTAGGTAGAACATGGGAACGGGCGGCTTTTATAAAAGCCAGAGTTTGTGCAGGTGATTTTTTGGCAGGAAGTAAATTTTTGAAAAATTTAGAGCCATTCATTTGGCGTAAATATCTTGATTACGCTGCAATTGCCGATGCCCATGACATAAGACTGCGAATAAGGGATCATTACCAAACAAAAAGTGGAAATATTACTTTGCCCAATCATAATATGAAGCTTGGGCGAGGTGGTATTAGAGACATCGAATTTTTCACTCAAACTCACCAAATTATTTTTGGTGGAAGAGATAAAAGCATTAGATCAAAGGCAACTATTAAGTCATTGAAATTAATATCGGAAAAAAAATGGTTACCAGTTAATTTAGTAAAAAATTTAACAGATCATTATTGTTTTCATCGAACAATTGAACACCGGTTGCAGATGATAAATGATGCTCAAACACACGAACTTCCATCTTCTGATCAAGGTTTTGCTCGCCTCGCCAGCCTAATGAGCAAAGATAAAGATGAATTGAAACAAGAGCTGTTTTTTAGGTTAAGTGAAACCAATGCTGCAATAGAAGGCTTTTTTGAGCCACAAAAATTTGAGCAAAATATAGAAACACAATCAATTCCCAAAGAATTTGAAGAGCGAATAAAAAATTGGACCAGTTTCCCAGCTTTACGAGCTGACAGAGCGATTTCTATATTTGAGCGTCTTAAACCCTCCATCTTCAAGAAAATAAATTCAACCTCTAGACCAAATGAAACTTTAAAAGCATTTGATAACTTTCTTTCTAAATTACCTGCAGGGGTTCAACTATTTTCTTTATTTGAAAATAATATTCAGATTTTAGATTTATTAATAGATATTTTGGGGACTTCCGAGGCTCTCTCGGAATACTTAGTCAAAAATACTGCTGTGCTAGAGTCTGTTATCGCACCTGAATTTTGGAAAAGTTGGCCAAATAAAAAATATCTCGCTGATGAATTAGTGGCAAAGCTATTCGCTGAAACCGATTATGAAGCTAAGTTAGATTTGGCGCGGCATTGGTGCAAAGAGTGGCAATTTAGAATTGGAGTTCATTTTTTAAGATCCAAGGAAGATGCTATAAGTGCAGGTGCTCAATACGCGGAATTGGCCGAAGTCACCCTAAGTGTTCTTTGGAAAGAAGTTTTGGTTGAATTTGCAAAAAAATATGGTTCTGAACCTGGCAAAGGAGCGGCTGTGATTGCTATGGGTAGCTTGGGGGCTGGAACCTTGCATGCAAATTCCGACCTTGATTTGATAATTATTTTTGACTCAGGTAGCGATGACAAATCTGAAGGTTTAAAGTCAATTCCTTCTCGGCAATATTATTCCCGCCTTACCAAAGCATTTATTACCGCCATATCTGCCCCAATGACCGAAGGAAAATTGTATGAAATTGATATGCGCCTCAGACCTTCAGGTTTTCAGGGCCCTGTAGCCACTTCTTGGAATTCTTATCAAAATTATCAAAAAAACGAAGCTTGGGTTTGGGAGCACTTAGCACTGACAAGAGCTCGAGGTGTCGCTGGCAACAAAACTTTATTAGGAAATTTTGAAAGCTTTCGCGGCTCCTTTTTAAAATCGTATGATAGGGATAATATCTTTAAGGAATTAAATGAAATGCGATCAAGAATTTCTCAAGCAAAGTCTTTAAATCCTTGGGACGCCAAAGTAGGACCTGGACGTTTGCAAGATATTGATCTGCTATCTCAAGCTGCATGTTTGTTTGCTCGTTCTGTCTCACGTAGCACATCAGAAGGTCTTAAGACTCTTTGTAATGAAAATGTTTTGACCAAGAATGAATTTCTAGAAATAAAAGCTGCTGCTGAACAGTTATGGTCTTGGCAAATTGGGTTAAATATACTGTTTAAAGGGCAAGTAGAGCTTAAAAATAAAGATATTTCTCATCATAAAGTGCCAGTTGATATTTTTTCAAAAAAGACCCTTTCCGAAGTTAGACAGAATTTGCATAGTTTGTCGGAGAAGGTAAATAAGATCATTGATAAAGCATTGTCTGCTCAAAGAGGTAATTAACTTATGAAAGGTGACTTTGACGATCCCAAAGCATTAATCCGAGAAGCTTACAACATTGAGGCAATTACGCGTTCTGAGTGCCGCAGTATATTTTTGGATTGGGCTCTCAGTCTGCCATTGGAGCAGAATTCAAACGCAAGCATTCAAACATTATTAAAAAAATACAAAAATAATTTTCCGGAGCATCCAATGACTGAAACTTTGGAAGAGGGTCTTTTAACTATGGTTAAGCCTAGGAGGCGTGGAGGGTGGAAGTCTCGACAACGGCCCAAGTCAGGTTAATTTTAGTTTAATATTTCTGAAGCTGCTTTGGCTAGATTAGTTATTCCATGCCAGTCTTTATTTTCAATTAAATTTTGAGGCGCTACCCAGCTTCCTCCAACACATAAAGTATTTTGGAGCTGCAAATAACTTTTGGCATTTTGATAAGTTATTCCTCCTGTAGGGCAAAATTTAACATGAGGAAGTGGACCCCCAATTGCTTTCAAAGCGCTTTGACCTCCAACGGCTTCTGCAGGGAAAAATTTTTGAACAGAAAACCCAAGATTAAATAATTTCATGATTTCGCTTGATGTTGCCGCACCTGGTAAGATGGGTAGTTTTTTCTGTTCGCAGGCCTCTAGAATATCATCTGTAGAGCCAGGAGAGACCCCAAATTGTGCTCCAGCGTTAATTGCGTCTGTGACGTCTGATGCCTTTGTTATTGTTCCAGCTCCTACTACTCCACCCTGTACTTTGGCCATTTCAGATATGACTTGAAGGGCAGATGGGGTTCTTAACGTGACTTCTAAAACTGTTAAGCCGCCTTTTATGAGAGCTTCTGCTAAAGGTTGAGCTATATCAGCATCGTCCACAACCAAAACGGGAATGACCGGAGCTAAACGACATAAACTCTCTGTTTTTTTACTGGCTTCATATGGATTCATGTTTTTTTACAAAATAGAGTTTGCACCTTCTGAAGTTGAGCCCACGTTTTTTCTAAAAATATTGAAAAGTTCGCGTCCTATTCCAAAATTATTATCAGAAAGGTCGACAGAAACAGAAGTTCGATGCTCCAAGTCTTCAACTTGAACCTCAAGTATTCCATTGTTCGCGTCTAAAAAGAGAATATCACCATCTCTAATCTTTGAAATAGGGCCACCACTAGCCGCTTCAGGTGTAACATGAATAGCTGATGGAACTTTCCCTGAAGCTCCGGACATTCTACCATCTGTCACTAAAGCTACCTTTAAGCCGCGATCTTGTAATGTCGCTAGTATAGGAGTAAGGCTATGCAGCTCTGGCATGCCATTGGCTCGTGGTCCCTGAAAGCGAACTATGAAAATAGTATCTTCTTTCAATTCATTGTTTTTAAAAGCTGACTTAAGTTCTTCTTGACTGTGAAAAATTTTCGCAGGGGCTTTAATAACTCTATGTTCTGGAGCCACTGCAGAGATTTTTGTTATGGCGCTACCCATGTTACCATTCAGTTGTTTCAACCCTCCAGTTTTTTGAAATGGATCTTTGATCGGCCGAAGTATTTTTTCATTCAAAGATTTACGAGCGCCTGGTAAAAATTTTATTTTATTTTCTATAAGTCTAGCTTCGTCTCGGTATTGGACTGCTCCATGTCCGGCAACATTTTTCACATCATCATGAAGCAATCCTGCGTCTAGTAATTCATTAAACAAAAACGATAGACCACCCGCTGCATGGAAGTGATTTACATCTGCTAGGCCATTTGGATAAATCTTAGCCATCAATGGTACAAGCATAGCGATATCTTCAAAATCCTCCATCGCAAGTTGTATTCCAGCCGCTTTAGCCATCGCAGGAATGTGGAGCGCTAGATTTGTTGAGCCTCCTGTTGCCATCAGTCCAATGATGCCATTTACAAACGCTTTTTCACTCAAAACTTCGTAGGCTGGACAAAACTCTTCACCAGAAAATGAAATATCCAGTGCGCGCTTAGTGCCATATCTAGTTAGAGCACTGCGCAAGGGAGTTTCTGGATTTACAAAAGATGAACCTGGAAGTTGAAGTCCCATAAATTCCATAAGCATCTGATTTGAATTAGCTGTACCGTAAAATGTGCATGTTCCTGGACCGTGGTAGCTTTTCATTTCCGCATTCATCAATTCTGATCGATCAATTTCACCAGTTGCAAATAATTGACGTACTTTAGATTTTTGATCGTTAGGTAGACCAGACGTCATTGGCCCTGCAGGCAAAAAGATTGCAGGTAAGAAACCAAAGGTAGCAGCAGCCATGACGAGTCCAGGAACTATTTTATCACAAACGCCGAGATAAATAGTCGTATCAAATGTGTTATGGCTGAGCGCTATGCCTGCGGACATCGCAATAACATCACGAGAAAAAAGTGATAACTCCATGCCTGCTTCACCTTGTGTAATACCATCACACATCGCAGGAACACCTCCAGCGACTTGAGCCGTAGCTTGGTGCTTTCGAGCCTCTTCTTTTATTAACTCAGGAAAATTATGAAATGGTTGGTGAGCAGACAGCATATCATTGTAAGCTGATACTATACCAATATTCGGAACACTTTTGTTTGCTAATGTTTCTTTGTCTAATCCCATTGCGGCATATGCATGTGCCTGATTTCCACAAGAAAGATGGGCACGTCTTGGACCTTTTTCCACAGAAGATTTCATTCTGTCGACGTATTTTTCTCGGCTTTCTTTAGAGCGCTCTATAATTCTGTCAGTTACTTCTAAAAGTATTTTGTTTACTGGCATTTTTACTCTTGAGATCCAAACATATTAATTTGTTAAATAGATTTGGAACTGCTCTCCCCCAAAGTAGTTCAAAAATGTTAGCGCTAACTATTGTAGGTTGTACAAGATTGAAAGGTTTTGCGCAAGGCAGACTTTTAATTATTACAAGCCTTTTATCTATAAAAATTTTATGTGAAACTAATACTATGAATGAATTTCAAAAATATCCAATAATTCGTTTAAAACCAAAGGTTTCCGCTGGAAAAATTTTGGCTGGGTTTCCTTGGGTCTATGATAATGAGTTAGTTTTAGACAGGCGAACCAAAAAAATACCAGCTGGTACAATAGTTGAGTTACAAGATAGCGAAAGAAATTTTCTTGCAACTGCAGTCGTAAACTCAAAATCAAAAATTTTTGCAAGAGTGATTTCAAAAAATAATAAAAATATTGTGGGTTCAGAACTTGTTTTGAAACGGATAAGTGCTGCAAAATTATTAAGAGAAAGCTTTTTCAAGGATCCTTACTACAGGCTCATAAACTCTGAGGCAGATCGAATGCCTGGAACCATTATAGATCGATTTGGAGATTTTTTTGTGATTCAACCAAACTCTGTCTGGTCTGAAAATAATCTAGAAAATATTACTGAGGCTTTAAAACAACTTTTTAATCCAAAAGGCATTATCAAAAATTCAAACAGCCGTGCGAGAATGTTGGAGGGCCTGGATGATTGTTCGCTCTTACTGCATGGATTTATACCGAAAACACCAATAAAAGTGCCAATGAATGGCGCCGTGTATATGGCTGACCTAAACCATGGTCAAAAGACTGGGCTATTTTATGACCAGAGGCTAAATCACGCATTTTTATCCGGTATTTCCAAAAACAAAACTGTCTTGGATGTTTTTTCTCATGTAGGAGGTTTCGCATTAGCTGCATTGGTTGGTGGTGCAGTAGAGGCAATCGCTGTTGATGCATCTGAGGCAGCACTGAAATTGGCAGAGCAGGGCGCTGAAGCAAGTGGCTTCAGCTCTGCTTTTTCAGTATTAAAAGATGATGGGTTTAGGGCATTAACCCGTTTAAAAAATGAAGGAAAAAAATTTGACATAGTGATATGTGATCCGCCTGCATTTGCTCCATCAAAACAAGCATTAGGCTCTGGTCTTCGCGCCTACGAGAAGCTTGCTAAGATGTCTGTCGAACTTGTTGAGGAGGGTGGTGTTTTAGTACTATGTTCTTGTTCTCATGCTGCGTCGCTATCAAAATTTAGAGAGGCTTGCATCAAGGGTGTCAGTCATGGAGGTAGAAGATCTTCTATCATTTTCACGGGATTTGCTGGTCCAGATCATCCGGTTCATCCGATGTTATCTGAAAATGGATATCTAAAGTCTCTTTTTTTCTCGCTATGAAATATTTAGCCGATACATGTGTTTTGTTTCCAACGGTTATGCGGACTTTGCTATTGGAGGCTGCTAAATCGAAAAATGATGAAGTTTTTTGGTCAGAGAAAATACTGAGTGAATGGTCTGCATCAGCAAAAAAACTTGGCGAACTTGGTCAATTGCAAGCCGATGCTGAAATTTCTCTTTTAAAGGCTAATTGGCAAAATAGCATAATAGATTTTAGTTTAGAGCTTGAAGAGAGTTTGTATTTACCAGATTTAAACGATCGACATGTTTTAGCAGCAGCAATTGCTGGAAAATGTGATGCTATTATTACCCTGAACAATAAAGATTTTCCAAAGCAAATATTAGATCAATACGGTTTAAAGCGGGTAGATCCCGATCATCTAATATTGGATTATTTAAAAGATGATGACACCATGATCATTGAGATTGTTAAGTGTTTGTTGATTAAGGTAAATAAAGAACTGAAAGAAGACTGGACTATCCGCCAATTACTTAAAAAAGCACGATTGCCTAGAACTGCAAAAGCTATTTCCTTTAAAATTGACGGATAATTTTTTAGGTAGCCTTTAAGATTGAAAGCCCTGCGTATTCTGCCGTGTCACCTAACTCTTCTTCGATACGGATAAGTTGGTTATATTTGGCTAGTCTATCTGAGCGCGCTAAAGAACCAGTTTTAATCTGTCCACAGTTAGTTGCAACCGCAAGATCCGCTATTGTCGAGTCTTCAGTTTCGCCAGATCTATGGCTCATCACATTCGTAAAGTTTGCACGGTGAGCCATTTCAACTGCATTTAAGGTTTCAGATAAAGTTCCAATTTGGTTTACTTTAACAAGCATCGAATTGGCTGCCTTTTTTTCAATACCCATTTTTAGTCTTGAGGGGTTTGTCACAAAAAGATCATCTCCAACTAGTTGAACTTTATCTCCAAGTGTTTCTGTAAGAGCTATCCATCCTTCCCAATCATCTTCAGCCATACCATCTTCAATAGAAATTATTGGATAATCTTTAACTAAGCTTTCTAGATAGGCTATATTTTCGATACTGCTTAGCTCTCTTCCCTCACCCTTAAAAATGTATTTACTGTCACTATAATATTCTGTTGAAGCGCAATCCAAGGCAAGAAAAATGTCGCTGCCAGGTGAATAGCCAGCTTTTTCTGTTGATTTTAAAATAAAATCAATGGCTTCTCTAGTTGATTTAATGTTGGGCGCAAACCCGCCTTCGTCTCCAATACCAGTTGATAAGTGTGCATTTTTTAATTCATTTTTTAAGGTATGAAATATCTCTGACCCTATTCTGATAGCGTCTTTTATGTTTTCAGCTGCCACTGGCATAATCATAAACTCTTGAATATCAATGGGGTTATCGGCGTGCTCGCCTCCATTAATAATGTTCATCATTGGAACCGGCAGAGTTTTAGAAGTTGCTCCGCCAACATATCGATATATTGGTAAGTTGCAAAAATCGGCTGCAGCTTTTGCACAGGCCAAGGAAACGCCTAGAATTGCATTGGCACCTAAACGTGATTTATTAGGCGTGCCATCCATTTCGATCATTAATGTGTCGATTGATAATTGCTCAGTTACATCGTAACCTATCAGCTCTTCAGCTATTTCGCCGTTTACTGCAGCTACCGCGTTGAGTACACCTTTTCCATTGTACCTATTTTTATCTGAATCTCTTTTTTCTACTGCTTCGTGAGCACCTGTTGATGCCCCAGAGGGAACGGCTGCCCTGCCGAGCGTGCCATCTTCTAAAGTGACATCGACTTCAACTGTTGGATTTCCTCGACTATCTAGAATTTCCCGAGCATGGATATCAATTATTGTGCCCATTTACTTAGCCTTTTTTAAACTTGAGCTCGGAGTAGCAAAATTTAAATTCAATGTACACACCTATTGTTAGCGTTAACATAAGTGGTTTTACGATATTTAGTTCAAAGTGTTTTGCTCTATAGCTAATCTTCTTTCGCGTCCGAAAGTGTAAATGCCAGAACCAACGACCAACAGGCCGCCAAATAAAATGGGCAAGGTTAATTGTTCTCCTAAAATTAAACTTGCCATACATAAAGAGAATAGAAGTCTAGAGTAGCGAAAAGGGGCAATAACCGAAACATCGCCTTTGCGAGTGGCTAAAACCAGTAAGAAATAACCGGTGAGACCAATAATAGCAGCACATGTTAATATCGATGTTTCGTATACAGTGGGCATTATAGGTGGTCCAAAAAATGGATAGGCAATAAAGCCGGCGCTTCCCATTGCTAAACAAGCATAAAAAGTAACGGTCAAAGTGGGAATTTCAGTCGCCATGTCTCGAGTGACTACATCTCTTAGAGCTAAGCATAAAACTGCTGCTAAGCCCAAAAGTGATGCCAGTTGGAAGCTTCCATAGCCAGGCTGGAGTATAATTAATACACCCAAAAAACCAATTAAGATCGCTGACCACCTGCGCCATCCAACTTTTTCACCCAATAATATGGCTGCACCTAGCGTGACAAATAAAGGTGTCGCTTGCAAAATAGAAGCAAGTAAAGACATAGGTATTAAAACCATGGCTGAAGTAAAAGACAGAGCTCCAAATAGATCTGCAATTGTACGCGACACTACATGTTTGTTGATTAATATTTTATCGATGAGATTGACATTGAGAAGTACTGCGAGCACCAGGGTTATAAAGGCACCGCCAAAGCCTATTGAGAAGAGAATCTGAGTGGCAGGCAGCCGAATTGATAATAATTTTATAAATGTGTCTTCTATGGCGAAACATGCCATTGATAACATCATAAAAATAATACCGCGAAGATTGTCCATTTAAGCCTGAATAAAGAGCCCAGCTGTCACTCAGAAACTTTTCATTGTCAAGCTATGACTTTTTTAAGGGAACACCATAAAGTTCTAATTTATGCCCCATCAACTTGTATCCAAGCTTATTAGCTATTTTCTCTTGTAATTTTTCAATATCAGAGTCCACAAATTCAATAACTGATCCTGAATTTATATCAATAAGATGGTCATGATGGTCACGCTCCGCGTCTTCGTAGCGCGCACGGCCATCGCCAAACTCTAACTTATCTAAAATTCCCGCTTCATCAAAAAGCTTAACGGTCCTGTATACAGTTGCAATAGAAATTGTCGGATCAATTTTTGATGCTCGAGTATATAATTCTTCAACATCTGGGTGATCGGCTGTATCTTCTAGAACCTGAGCGATAATTTTGCGTTGGCTTGTCATACGCAAACTTTTTTGTTCGCATCTTTGTAGGATTGTGTCAGTCATTTCATTTAAATTTATAAATATATTGCCCTATGGTATATTATTGTTCAACTGTAACGCAAGAACTAGGTCCCGCAGAAGGTTTTTACGACCTCTTCTTTGTCTGTTGGACTTAGTTCGAGATCAGAGAATTTTGAATTTTTTTCGTAAGGCAATTTCAATGCTACATTTAGTCTATGGAATGGTTCAAAATTAGAATTTAGTGCTGAACTTATCGCAAATTCTATTTGATGATTGCGTGGTATCAGGTTTGGATTTACTGAAGCCATGACTGAAAACGGATCAGGTTCGTCTGACGTTCTGGACTCCCAAGCATTATACCAATCTGCGTCTACAGATTTAAAGTACTCTGGTTCCTCTATAAGCTTTCTGAAGCTAATCGTGAAATCTTCATTTCTCGAGGCCAAGCCATTTAGAAAACCACTTATCAGTTTTAAATCCTCAGATGTAGATTTGGTTATACCTATTTTTTTTCCAAATTTTTTAAGCCATAAACTTCTAATTTGACTTGGCATTTTTTGGATTAACTCATTGAATTCATTTAATACTGCTTTGTTATTTTTTACTATTGGCAGCAGTGCGTTTGCCAACTGTGCCATGTTCCAAACAATTACATCTGCTTGAGCTGAGTAAGCATACCGACCGTGAGTGTCTATCGATGAAAAAACCTTTGAAGCGCTATATTTATCCAAAAATGCACAGGGTCCATAATCTATTGTTTCACCTGCAATTGAACAATTGTCGGTATTCATTACGCCATGTATAAACCCAATACTGAGCCAGTTTGTAACTAAATCACACTGTGCATTAATTACGCGGCTCAAAAAATCTGTAATTGATTTTGCGTCATCATAATGACGCTTCTTTGTGTATTTGTATAACGTTTCGAGAGCTTCAATATCTCCATTGTGAGCAAAGTATTGAAATGTTCCAACGCGAATGTGGCTTTTAGCGACTCTGGTTAAAATTGCCCCAGGCAGTACGGTTTCTCTCAAAACTTTATCGCCAGTTCCTACTGCTGCTAAAGATCGAGTTGTGGAAATTCCTAAATGATGCATGGCCTCTGATACTATATATTCTCGTAGAACCGGACCTAACCAAGATAATCCATCTCCATTGCGAGAGTAGGGCGTTGTTCCAGAACCTTTTAACTGTATATCGTATCGGCCCGATTTTGTATCCAACTCACCCAAGAGAAGTGCTCTCCCATCTCCAAGTTTGGGATTATAATAGCCAAACTGATGTCCTGCATAAGCCTGCGCTAAGGGATCTGCGCCTTCTGGTAATATTTGGCCTGCAAATATCAATTCTAGCCCGTTTTTGGGAAGTTTTATCTCTAATTCTTCGGCTAGATTAGAATTGAAAGCGATCAGCTCAGCTTTTGTAACGGGAGCAGGCTTCTGTTTGTAAAAAAAATGGCTGGGAAGATTAGCATAGGTGTTGTCGAATGGAAATTGAGCGTTCATCTTTGCGTAATCGACTATTTTTACCAACTTAGTCAATGTTTAGTTTAAAGGCGAGCCAATCGTTCAGTCAATAAAGAGAAAAAACCGTCAGCGTTTACACTACCAATAAAATAGGCGTTTGGGGTTCGATTTGTAACCTTCCACCAGTCGGCAACTGTCATCCCTAGTGTAAGTTCTGATTTGGTTTCTATTTCAACATTAATATGACGACCTGAAAACAAATCTGGCGATAGTAAATATGCAATGACACAAGGGTCATGCAATGGTGCACCGTCTGATCCATATTTCTCTTTATCAAACCTTTCAAAAAAGTCGGTCATTTCAGCAACTGCTTTACCTACTGGTGTATCCAATGCTCGGAAAGCATCATTTCTTGCTGTTGTGACGAGAGCTTTATGAGTCACATCAAGGGGTAAGACTGTGATCTTAATGTCAGATTGAAATACAATTTCTGCCGCCTCTGGATCAACATAGATATTAAATTCTGCTGCAGGCGTTATGTTGCCAACTTCAAAATAAGCCCCTCCCATCAGAATAATCTCTTGGATTTTTTCCTTAATGTCTGGTGCTTTTTCGATTGCTGTTGCAATATTTGTTAGTGGCCCTAAAGGACATAACGTTATAGTTCCCGCTTCATTCTCTCGAATTGTTTCAATTATAAAATCTACCGCATGTTGCTTCTGAAGAGGCATTTTGGGATCTGGAAGTGTAGGTCCATCCAGACCAGTTTTCCCGTGAACATGCTCGGCTGTTACAAGAGGTCTTTTCATTGGAGTATCACAGCCTGCAAAAACTTTTACGTCGGTATTATTCGCTAGTTCACAAACTATCCTTGCATTTTTTTCTGTTAAATAGAGTGGAACATTACCGGCCACTGCTGTAATTCCCAAAACCTCAATTTCTTTGGGGCTAGCAAGGGCAAGCAGTATCGCTACAGCATCATCTTGACCAGGATCTGTATCAATTATTATTTTTCGTGGTAGCATAATAAATTTAGTTTTCTTTGTTTTCCATTGACAAAGTAACTTTATACAAAAAACCTGCACTTTGAAAAGTGCAGGCTTTAATAGTAACCTTTTTTATTTAGCCATCAAAATTGACAATCTCGGTAAGTTTGAGAGCTGAGCTTCTTAATTTAGCTAAATCCATAAGGTTTACTTTATCCGCTTTAAACGAACCCCAAGTTTTTACTAACTTTGCAGCTTCTGTCCCAGGTGCAATTGGATATTCGTAATTTACTTCTGCGTAAATTTCTTGAGCTTCTGGTGAAGTCAAGAACTCCATAAATCTTAAAGCGTTATCCGGATTAGGGGAATACTTAGCCATTGCTACTCCAGAGATATTAACATGGGTTCCGCCATTTTTGAATTTTGGGAAAATAATGCGTACGCTGTTTGCCCACTCTTTTTGTTCATCATCGGAAAGCATTTTTCCCATATAATATGTATTTCCGACTGAAATATCACACTCACCTGCCCAAATTGCCTTTACCTGTGCCCTATCATTCCCTTGAGGTTTTCTGGCTAGATTACTTTTTAAGCCCTCCAACCATTTTTGAGCTGAGGCCTCTCCGAGATGATGTATAACCGCCGAAGTGAGGGCAACATTGTAAGCATTTGTCCCTGAACGGGTACATATTCGGCCAGACCATTTTGGATCTGCTAACTCTTCATAAGTCTCGATTTCTCCATCAGAAACTCTATCCTTGCTGGCGTAAACGATCCTTGCACGCGTTGTAAGTCCAAACCAATGATTATCAGGGTCTCGATATAATTCTGGAACATTTTTTGATAAAGAACTGCTTTGAACAGGTTGGGTTAAATTTTCTGAAACTATTCCTGCTAGCCTAGATATATCAACGGTTAGCACTACATCGGCAGGACTTCGTTTTCCTTCCGCCTTCATTCTCTCGATCATACCTTTTTTTAGATATGCAACATTAACTTTTATTCCTGTTTGTTGAGTAAATTTATCGGTTAGCGGTTTGATTAGGTCGGGTTGGCGATAAGAGTAAACGTTTACCTCCGAGGCCATTAAAACTCCAGCGTTGGTAAATAATATTAATAAAGCGGTCATAAATTTTTGCATGATGATTTCCTTTTCTACTCACACTAAAGTAAATCTGATAAAAATTGTCAAGAATAAATCTTGATAAAAATACTAAGAAATAGTAAATTGAACCAAAAGAAAGATAAGATATTGAACTATATGTATAAATTTTCAAAATTTTATGAAACAGAGGAAATTGATTATCAATTTTCAATCTTGGAAGACTACCTAATCTCTCAACCAGCTCTATATAAGGAGCTGAAATATGAACTTGATGAAATCGTATATTCATTAATAGGGATTGGATTAAAAACTGGAGAAGCTATTGAGCTTGTTAATTTTATGTT